>Ga0210394_10000052_pt1 | contig 280400 bp, 264 predicted proteins | sample IncBWC12MmetaG_FD_160121 | JGI IMG/M metagenome (GOLD analysis project Ga0210394, IMG submission 160121) | Forest soil microbial communities from Barre Woods Harvard Forest LTER site, Petersham, Massachusetts, United States - Inc-BW-C-12-M | ecosystem: Environmental > Terrestrial > Soil >... | reverse complement strand
GGCGCCCTCCACTTCGACCACAACTACCGCCTCACCATCGACGGCAAACCCTGGGACGGCCAACCCCTGTAGAATCAACACTTCCGCCCCCACCTCGCAACTGTTGATTCTAAACCACTTACACCACCGCTAACTCCTTTATCAGCAACACTTATAGAAAATGGGGGGTGTGATCGGCCCAGTAGCACAGGCACTCTTGCCTGTGCTCTTCATTGAAAGGAGCATCGCAGAGGAGGACTTCTCAAGACAACGGATGAGAATCACCCGGATGACGGCAACCGTCACCGGCTCGCTAACGACAGGACCACTCTATCTTGCAATCAGCAGGTTCTGCGCGAACGGCCATTCCCGGTCGATCCACTGAGCATCGCAGCGGAATCCCGTGCGCGCCGCCATCTCCGGAATCTCTTCGGCTTTGTATTTGTGCGAACTTTCCGTCCAGATGGTTTCGTCTTCCTCGAGCATGATGCGCAATCCCGCAGCGGGGATCTTAACGGTTTGCTGACAAGTCGAGCGCAGATGCATCTCGATGCGCCGCTCCACGCTGTTCCAGCGCGCTTCGTGCCGGAAGCTGCCCAAATCAAAATCCGCGCCCAACTCACGGTTCATGCGTGCCAGCAAATTCAAATTGAACGCCGCCGTCACGCCCGCCGGATCGTTATACGCCAGCCACTGCAGCTCAACGCTTTTCTCCAGATCGGTCCCAAGCAGTAGCGCATCGCCCGGCCGGAGAATCGCCCTCGTTTCCCGCAAAAATTCTTCGCCGGCATCGCGATCGAAATTCCCAATCGTGCTCCCAAGAAACAGCACGAGCAGATGATCCTTATCCCCGCGTCCTTCGGCGACACTGCGTAACCCTTCTAAATAGGGTTGCTCATGGCCGACCACGCTAACCAGATCGATCTGTCCTAGCTCCTTCGCGCACGCAGCCAGTGCCGAAGGTGAAATTTCGATCGGGTAGTAATACGTTTTTTGTCGCCGCGAAAGCGCTTCTAAAATCCAGCGCGTTTTTTTTCCCGAACCGCTCCCCAGTTCCGCCACTTGAATCGGCGACGGCAGTCGTCCCACAATTTCTCCCGCATGTTTTTCGAGCAGCCGCGCGTCCGCTCTCGTTAACCCGTACTCCGGCAAGACGCAAATCGTTTCGAAGAGCGCCGAGCCCACTTCGTCGTACAAATATTTTGAAGGGAGTTCTCTCTGGCCGGGCTTCGTCAGGCTCGCGCGCACATCCGACGCAAACTCAGACACGTGCCTTACGGGAAGGGAAGAAGTCAGCATGGGATCTCCCTGGTTTGGGTTGGATTAGTCCTCGACGCAACGGAATGTCGCGTAGACATACGGATAATGCGGTTGGAACCAATTTCGGAACGACCGCCGCAACATGCACGCGGCGGTGCGCGGCGAGCCGCCCTTCATCACATAGTGCTTGCCGTCAAAGAAATTTGCCGAATAGCTCGGATAAAAAGGCATCGCAGCAAATCCGGGAAACGGTGCGAACTCCGTTTGTGTCCACTCCCAGCCGTTTCCGACTAGATCCTGCACACCAAAAGCGCTCGCTCCCCCTGGATGCGCGCCCACGGGAGAAGGATCCCACGATTGAAAATCAAAATTGCCATGGATCGCGGTTGGCGCTTCGTTGCCCCACGGATAATCGCGCTCTCGCACGCCGTCGGGCGTTCCATACGCGGCGCGATGGAACTGCGCCTCCGTAGGCAGCTTGCGCCCCAGCCATTTCGCGTACGCCGTGGCCTCCGCGTGGCTAGCGTACACCGGCCATTCCTGTGGCAAGCGAATCTCTCCAAACATGGTGCGGTACATCCACAAGTTACCGTCGCGTTTCCAAAATACTGGATGCTCGATATTTTCCTTTTTCTTCCAATCCCAGGCTTCTTCACTCCATAGCGTGGGGTTTTCGTAACCTCCCGCTTGGATAAAGCGCAGAAAATCATGATTCGTCACGTTGTGATTTTCAATCGCGAATCCCGCCGTTTCCACTTCGTGCGCGCCAAACTCGTTGTCCCACCCGAACTCATCTCCGTGAATTCGTTCCAGACCCAGCGTGACTGTACCTGCGGGAATATCCACCAGGTGGGACTTTGCTCGGGCCGCTTTCCACCCGGCCCGCTCCGTGGCGTGAATCTTCCTCTCCCCCGGCAACCGGTGCAGCATGTATGCCAGCGTCTCCGCATGCATCAGGCGATGCTCGATGGCCACTTCCAGCATGGGGATCAGGTGCGGATGGCCTTCCACCGGCCGGTCCAGCGCTCGTTCGATGGCGCGATCCAGTTCCTCGCGCAGCCGGCGGTTATAACTCTCCACTTCGTCGCGCGCCGGCCAGTCCGCCGGCGTGTCCGATGGCAAGCCGCCGCCGACCGGGTCAATTCCAAACGCGAAAAGATTATCAAATGTCCGGTGAAAGGGGCGCAATCCGAAGGCACGATCCCCGAGCAAATTCCAATCGAAGGCCTCGACATGTCCGACATAAAAAATGATCCGGTGTCTCTCCGGAATCGGCCGGTCATAAATGGCTTCTTCCCGGACCACACGAAATAACTCGTCGGTTCGAGCGCGGGCATCAAGCAGGCGGGTATGAAGATCGTGACGGATGCGGACAGCTAGTGCCAAAGCTCCCATGACATTTTCCCCTTCCTTTGGATGCAGCTTCCGCGCGAAGGATGCGCCAAATTTCAGCGCCGGGAGGCTAGGTGCATTAAGATGTTCGCTCCGGAATGTGGGGCTGTCAATCGAAATGAATACGAAAACCGCAAGTTTCTCGGGAAATTTAATTGAATTTCACGACGTGGCATACTACATAAACGTTATTCCTGCGCGTGTAATCGTTTCCGGGATTTCCTTAGCGATTCCTCAGGGAGAAACCGTCGTCCTTCTCGGTCGCAGCGGCAGCGGCAAGACCACCCTCCTCAAATTGATTAATGGCATGTTGCTTCCGTCGAAGGGGCAGATTCGAGTCGAGGGCCGCGCCACCACCGACTGGGACCCCATCCGCCTCCGTCGCGGCATCGGTTATGTCATCCAGGAAGCTGGACTCTTTCCCCATTTCACGGTTGCGGAGAATATTTCTCTCGTTCCAACTTTGGAAAAATGGGACGAGCCTCGCATCGCGGCGCGCGTCGAGGAGATGCTTCAACTGGTCGGCCTCGATCCGCGCGAATTTGCGAAGCGCCGCCCGCGTGAACTTTCCGGCGGGCAACGCCAACGCGTGGGAGTGGCTCGCGCGCTTGCCGCCGACCCTCCGATTCTGCTGATGGACGAACCGTTCGGCGCGCTCGATCCCGTCACGCGCGCGGAACTTCAGCGCGAATTCAGCGCTCTCGCGCGGCGCCTCGGCAAAACCATCGTCTTCGTCACCCACGATTTGCGCGAAGCCCTGCTTCTCGGATCACGCATTATTCTTCTGGAAGCCGGCCACATCGCGGCCAGCGCTACGCCTCAGGAATTTCTCCAGCTTGATCATCCAGAGGTCCGCGCGTTCACTTCCTCTCTCTCCGTTGGTCCGGGGTCTCCCTCATGAACTTCGCCGTTATACAGACGTCGAGCGGTTGGATCTTCTTCACCGAGCACCGCGCCGAAATTCTCAGCACAACATTGGATCACCTCATGCTGGTGGTCATCGCCATGACGATTGCCATACTAATTGGTGTCCCTCTCGGAATGCTCATCGTGCAGCGCCCGGCGCTTCGCGCCATCGCACTGGGAATCGCTAGTATTTTTCAGACGATCCCTAGTCTTGCTCTCTTCGGTTTCCTCATTCCCATTCCTTTCATCGGCGGCATCGGCAAGCGCACTGCGATTGTTGCCCTTGTCCTCTATGCGCTGCTCCCGATTCTTCGCAACACCTATGTCGGCCTTACCGGCATTGATCCCGCTGTCCTCGAAGCCGCCGAGGCCATGGGCATGACCCGCGCGCAAATCCTCTGGCGCGTCCGCTTCCCGCTCGCGCTCGCGGTGATTCTTGCCGGAATTCGCACGGCCACGATTATCACCATCGGCGTGGCCACCATCGCCGCCGCCATCGGTGCGGGCGGCCTCGGCACGTTTATTTTCCGCGGCGTTGCCCTCGTCAGCGATTCGCTGATCTTGGCTGGCGCCATCCCCGCTGCCCTTCTCGCGCTCCTAGCCGATTTTCTTCTCGGCCTCCTCGAGCGCCGCTTGAGGGTCGCCTGACATGCGCCAAGCTTCTCTCCGTTTCCTTTACTTCCTTTATTTCCTTAACCTCATTTACTTCCTATCTGCCTGCACCAAATCTCCTCAATCTAAAATCGCCATCGGTTCCAAATTTTTCACCGAGCAAGTAATCCTCGCCGAACTCCTCGCCCAACACATCGAGGCTCGCACCGGTATTCCCGTCGAGCGCAAGACCAACCTCGGCGGAACTCTTCTCGTTCATAAAGCGCTCGAAGCCGGCCAGCTCGATCTCTACGTCGAATATACCGGCACCGCCCTCACTGCGGTCCTGAACGAATCGCCGGACGGCGATACAAACGCCGTATACCAGCGCGTCAAGCAGCTCTACTCCGAGCGCTTCCATTTCGAAGTCACGGAGCCGCTCGGCTTCGAAAACACTTTCGCCATGGTCATCCGCGGCGGTGAGGCCAAAAATCTCCATCTCCAAAAAATCTCAGACGTCGCGCCGCTCGCGCCCAAATGGCGCATTGGCGTTGGCTACGAATTCCTCGAGCGCCCCGACGGCTTCCGTGGCTGGAGCGACCGGTACAATCTGCATTTCGTGGAGCAGCCCCGGGTTATGGACCTTGGCCTGATCTATCGCGCGCTCATCGATCATCAGGTGGACATCGTCGCGGGCAACTCCACCGACGGGCTTATCGATTCGCTTGGTCTGGTGGCTCTCGAGGACGACCGCCACTATTTCCCGCCCTACGATGCCGTCCCCGTTGTTCGCCAATCCACTCTTGCCCAGTTCCCGCAATTGCGTGCCGCGCTCGCCGATCTCGGCGGCAAACTCTCCGCCGCCGACATGCGCCGTCTCAACTTCGCCGTTGATGCCAAGCACGAGGACGTCGCCACAGTCGTCCGCGCCTTCCGCCAATCCCACGGGCTCTAGGCACGCCAGATTGCATTCGGGATTCAGTAGCAATCTCGCGAACAAAAAAAGGGCGCAGCTCAAATCCGCTGCGCCCTTCGAAAACAACTCAACGCTGGAGCATGGAGAGTCTAGTGCTGGTCGTGGTCGTGATCCCGGTCATGATCATGGTCGTGATCATCCCAGTCGCGGTCTGTGTGCCAACGATGGCCGTCTTCGTCCCACCACTTGTGCGCGTGCGCCCAGCAATATTCTCGCGCTTCGTGCAATTGCTGGCGTGCGTCAACTACCTGTCTGCTCTCCCATCCGTGATGTTCGGCGGCTTCGTGCAACCTGTGGTCGGCCTTGGCAATGCGCCGCTGGCAGGCCGCTTCGTCGCCGCGAACCGTCGGTGCGCTCATGAAAATGAGAGTGGCTGTCAACGCCACTGCTGCGAGCCCCGACCTGACCCAAAATGGTTTCTTTACGTGAATGTGCATTTGTATCTTGCCCTCCTGAAGATAAATTGAGACACCGTTTGAAATTGCAACCTGGATTGAAGCCCGAGTAGATAGAGAGGGTTTTCTAACCCCGGCCGTCCTGGTTCATTTTGCCATGCTGCGATAACACCAGCCAGCAAAACTGTTCACTTTTGCACACCCCTTTCGGCGCGCCGGCGCACGCCGTCTGCAGGGATCGAAGTAATGAAGCATTCACTTTTCTGCGGCCGTCCTGAGGTATACTTTCCGCCGCCACGTCCCCGGGAATCCTAACTCTGCCGGAGTTGTCAGCCATGACACACAACGCAGCCATTCCGCTTCGCCGGATTTTTTCTGTTGCAGGTTTTTTTATAATTTTCGCGACTAGCAGCCCTAGGCCCATTCTGGCCCAGCGCACCGTCCCGGTCGTCGGTTCGCAGAATACTTCCACTGCCGATCCGCCGGTTGCCGTGCCGGACGAAAAGCCGTGTGTCGTTCAGCTGTACTCGAATCTCGAGTTCGCGGACTTTTCGGCGAAGACGTACGAATACACTCCCGCCTGTCCCGGTCCCTGGAGAAAAGTTGTTTTCGCGGCGGATTTCAACGTTACTGCAGGCGTGCAGTTCGATCGCACGGCGCAAGTTTCTCTTGGCCACGTCAACATTTACTACGGCACGACACCGGAACCTTCGCAGACGTTTGGCCCTTCGTGGCACGTCGAGCGTGATCTCACGGACTACAGCGCACTCTTCCAAACTTCGCAATCCGGTGAAGTGGATCTGGGAAACCTCGTGAACAGCACCTATACCGGCATCATTTTCGGCAGCGCTTCGCTCCAGTTCTACTCTGCCCCTCACGATTGGGACCGGGATGATCGCCGTGTACTCCCCGACGCAGTTTACCCGCTCCCCAACGCGGCGGGCGGCGCCAAAGGGTTGTTCACTACGACCGATCAACTCTCGGAAACGTTTACACTTCCGACGAATATTGAGCGCGCGTATCTCGATGTCATTTCGCAAAGCCAGTCCTCCGACGAATTCTGGTACACCTGCGTTCCGAACGATGTGGCCAATGAATTGCAATCGTGTGGAAACACCGGGTTCCGCGAAACGGAAGTAAGTGTTGACGGTCAGGCCGCGGGGGTTGCTCCCGTTTATCCGTGGATATTTACCGGCGGCATCGATCCTTTCTTGTGGTCGCCGATCCCTGGCGTGCAGACCTTGAATTTCATTCCGTACCGCGTGGACCTGACGCCGTTCGCGGGTCTCCTCAGTGACGGGCAGCCGCACACGATTTCGCTGAGCGTCTTCAACGCGGACAGCTACTTTCTTTCGACCGCTACTCTGCTTGTTTATCTCGATCATGGTTCCGAGCAGGTGACCGGTGAACTCACGGGGAACACTCTCACTGCCGCGCCTGATCCCACGGTCACCGAAAATATACAGGCGGATTCCTCCGGCGATGTCACCGGTTCCGTGGTGGTAGCCTCGGATCGCAGCTTTAAGATTTCCGGATTCGTGCGCACCTCACACGGAAAAGTCGAAACGGACGTCCTGCAGTCCGTCAATTTCAATAACACGCAGAATTTCACCATCAATGCCACCACCTATATTCAGGACATCAGGCAGACCACGGGCGTCGAGTCCCGCACCATCACGCACGATCGCGGCTTGTATTTCGCCAGCATCGAAGCCTTCCGGTATCCGCTCACTCTCAATATCACGGAAACTCTGAATTCTGACGGCACCATCGGTTTGCAAACCACTTCAGAGCAAAAGTTCAAGCACGATCTCCTCGATCCCTTTTTCGCCAGCGCCGTGGAAAACAGCGTCATAAGCACGGATACGCTGCAGCTTAATTCCTCATTCCAGATCACCGGGCATTCCGGACAGCAGAGTTCGCAGCATTTCCACCTGGCTAATTCCCGCGGCCGCGAGTACAACTGCGCGCTTGCCGCAGAAAACAATACGGTGACTTCCGTCAGCGAAGGTTGCCAAGACACGGGGAACAGCCGCGACGATCACTGATTGTTGGCTTTTCCGCTGAGACTCAGAATTTTCCGGTGCGGATCCATTCGTGGACTTCGGTTTCCACGGAAAAGAAATCGGCAGGATCTTTGGTGAAGCGCGCATCCAGGGCATAGGCCTGTTCTTCGTAGGGAACGACAATCCACAAGCCTGATTCATCGAGAGCCTTGAAGTAACCCTTCATCACTTTTTCCAGGCCCACCATGGAAAACTGGACGACGTGGACCAGCGTGTGAAAGATGGTGCGCAGCGTCGGCTCGCGATTAAAAACCGCCACGTCCACAAAAGGAATCGCCGTCATATGCGCCGCGTCGGGAACCACCCGCGAGCCTCCGGCGCGCACCCGCTCGTAGAATGGCGGGTACGGGATAGTTTCGCCTGTTTGCGAGATGTCCACGATTCTCAAGCGATCGAGATTCTGGGGCAAAAAGAATGGAAGGAGCTTTGCTCTTTGGTCTGCGGCGAGTGGTTTGCTACGAGGGAGAAAGTTTTGACGCTGCTGCTGCATCCACAGAACCGCTTCACCGAGCAATGCGGCCAGCTCCGCTGGACTGAACTTTGGTGGTTCCATGCGCGTCGTTCCCAAGAGCGAGCTTCGCCAACCAAGTGCAGGCGAGTAATGCAACATATCAAATGTCCACTCAATTCATACTAGCACGCGGGAAACCGTCTCAGAGAGATGCGCGGCTCCTTTGACTCAAGGGGCGCGGCAACATAGAATCTCGGCGCGTTCTTAGAAGGAAGCACGCGGAGATTCGTTTGGGAGGAGCAATCGGATGAGGAAAAGTTTGATTTTGATTGTTGCGGCGGGCGTTTTGTTGTTTGGGCAAGTGGCGCGCGTGGATGCGCAAGCACCGGAAAAGGAAGGAAAAGCGCCGGAAGCAAAAGCTCCAGACAAGTGCGACGCGGCGGCAACGAAAGAAGAATCTTCGGTAACCGATCACAGCATCAAAATCGGCGGCCAAACCATTCCCTACAAAGCGACGGCGAGCACCACACTGCTGAAAAACGAAAAAGGCGAAGCGACCGGATTGATGTATTCCGCCGCTTACACGCGCAGCGACGTGAAAGATTCGACCACGCGTCCCATTTCGTTCCTGTATAACGGCGGGCCGGGATCGGCGACGATGTGGCTGCACATGGGCGCGTTTGGCCCGCGCCGGGTGTACACGGTTGACGGCACGTTCACGCCTCCCGCGCCGTATAAGCTGGTGGACAACCCCGAAAGTTTGCTGGACAAGACGGACCTGGTTTTTATTGACGCGATGGGCACGGGCTACAGCCATGCCGTTTGCAAGGCAGAGAACAAGGATTTTTACGGGATTGATGAAGATGTGGAAGCGTTCGCGCAGTTCATCGTGACGTACCTGAGCCGCAACGACCGCTGGAATTCTCCAAAATTTTTGATCGGCGAAAGCTATGGAACGTTCCGGTCGGCGGCGCTGGGGAATTATCTGCAAACGCATGACACCGTGCATTTGAACGGCATAGTGCTGATTTCCTCGGTGCTCGATCTGGCCTCGCTGACATTTGCGCCGGCCGACGACCGGCCGTACATTTTTTATTTGCCCAGCTATGCGGCCACGGCGTGGTACCACAAACTCCTGAAGGATCGGCCTGCCGATCTGCCGGGATTCATCGAAGAAGCGCGCAAGTATGCGCAGGGCGAATACGCCGCCGCGCTATTCAAGGGTGGCGAATTGGGTGCGGCGGAAAAGGCCGCGGTCGCAAAGAAGGTTTCCTACTTCACCGGCCTGAGCGAAGACTATCTGATCAAGGCCGATCTGCGCGTCAACCTCGGTCAATTCCGCGTCGAGCTGCAGCGCAGCTCGCGCCTGACGACTGGCCGCATTGACGCGCGTTTCACGGGCTACACCTACGATCTGCTCGAGGAAAATGCGCAGGGCGATCCGGAAGGACCCGCGGTTGGTGGCGCATTTACGGCGCTGCTCAATTCGTACAACCACGACGAGCTGAAATTCGGGAAGGACAAGGTCTATCACAACACCAGCGGGGGCGGGAATTGGAACTGGATCCGCAAAGAAGGCGGGCCGCGGCGGTTTTTCCCCGGCGCTCCCAACGTGGATCAGGACCTGGCGCAGGCCATGATCACCAATCCGCGTTTGTTAGTGCAGGTGGAGAATGGATACTTCGATCTGGCGACACCTTTTTTCGCGACGGAATTCACCATGGAGCATCTGGGGCTTCCCGAGGCACTGCAGAAAAACATCAAAGAGGACTACTACAATGCGGGCCACATGATGTATTTGCACGACCAGGACCGCGTCAGCCTGCACAATCAAATCGCGGGGTTTATTGACCGAGCGACGCAGCAGTAGTGAGTCGGAAAGTAGAAAATAGAAAAAGGAATATGGAGAAGAGCAAGAAGCGAGAGTGCTTCGGTTGATGTGACGAGAAAGGCCGGCTCAGTAGGTCATCAGGGACCAGCCGACGACTGTCATCGTCAGCACGAGCAAGAGCATGCTCGTGCTGACGATGCTCAGCGTCCTACCGTGCCCCAGCAAATAGTCGCGCGACTCTGGATCAATGCACAAAAGTATGGTGACGACGAGGACGACGCCCCAGGCCATCATGACGGGAACGCCGGGATGCCGGCCGATCATGGAGAGAAATTCGCCCGGAGGCTGGCCTGCGGGGATCCACCACGGGAGCAGCGGCGCTACGCCAGCGGCCAAAGAAAACGTAAGCAGCTTACGAGTGAACCAGCCCTTGACCTTGGGCCGGGCTTCTTTCCATACGAAGTAATCCCACACCAGGAGGCCGATGGCTAGAGGCACCCAGCCGTACAAAGCGAATTGCTGGTCGAACCAATACCAGCCACGAAACAGGTTTCGCCCGTGATTCGCCATGGCCAGCCGGGGGAGCAAAAAGAGCCCCAGAAGCGTGTTGCTGAGCACGGCGGCAAAAATCGTCACCAAACTCATGAATTGAAACCAGTACCTGGTCGGCACCCGTTTGCAGCGGGTGCAGAGGGACTGTTTGGGCAGGAAGTTCAGTCCACAGCGGTCGCAATACACGTTGGCTCTCCCATACACCGATGGATGAGTCTTGAGCTAGAAGTCCCGGCCAGCTTACTGCGCTTGCGCTTCCAAAAACTACTGGTCCGAGGGTCAGTTTTGGTATCGGTGGTTTTTGTTGCACAAAAGTTTGCATGGTCACGAGCATTCGAACGCGGGTGCAAACGAATTGAAGTTTGAGGAAATGCTAGCGGAACCAGGCGGAATCGGCGCTGGCTTTTCTGCCTTCTTCCTGGAGAAGGTCCATCTGTTTATCCAAATCCTGGCGACGTTGTTCGAGTTGCTTCAGGCGGGCGTTGCGGTCATCCACGTAGATGACGTTTTGCTTCAAACCCGATTGAGCGTCAAAACCGGTGGCGCCGTTTTTCTTGATTTCTTCCTGGAGATTCTTGATGGCCTCGTCGGTTGCGACCATCTGTTCCTTGATCTGGCTTGCTCTTCCGCGCCAGTACTCTTCATCCCTCACGGATTTCGTGGCATCGCCCCCGGACGCGGAGGACTGGCTGGCCGGGGCATTGGCTCTGGCGGGGCCATTGGCGTCGCCAACCACGGAGACGCCGTTGCCGCGCAGGCCGGAGAGATCTTCTTCGGTGTATACCTTTTTCGGCTTGGGCTTGTCTTTTGATGGCTTCTTTGCTGCAGCTGCCGCGGAATCGTCTTTTTGCTCTGGCTGCGATTGCGCCTGGGATTGGGTGGAGGACGAAGACTGCGCGGGCTGCGGTTGTGCCTGGGCCAGGGCAAACGCTGACGGCACCAAGATTGCCAGTCCCACCCAGAGGACTGTTCCGTTCGTACGATCGCCGTTCTTCATGGAAGACCTCAGCATAGGAGGATGCTAGGAAGAACGCTACGCTGGGGCGACAGCACGGTCAAGGCGATTCGAACGTTGCCGGACGCACGGGTTACCCGTCCGGGGGGCTGCGGGGCGCGCGGTTGCCCACGCTAGACGGCGTTTGATACAGTGCGTATTCGAATGAATGAGACAGGATTCGACCTGACGGAGACAAACATGCCGCTTTCGAAAGAACTCCTCGAGATATTAGTTTGCCCCGTTTGCAAGACGCCGGTGAAACCGCTGGCCGACGGTAGTGGCTTGAAATGCAGTACGTGCCGCCGCGTCTATCCGGTGCGTGACGAAATTCCAGTGATGCTGCCCGAAGAGGCAAAAATCGCGCAGGATTAAGCCAGCAGGAAGAAGAGAATCCACAGAGCCCGCATGCCCACCAACATTGCTGATGCTGTTCCGCGCTTGAAACGATGGATCCCTCGCTTGCGCGGGAAGCGCATTGGAGTGCTCGGCGACTTGATGCTGGATCGCTATCTGTGGGGCACGGCGTCGCGACTCTCGCCGGAAGCGGCAGTGCCGGTTGTGGATTTTGTGGAGGAGAGCGAATGCCTGGGCGGGGCGGGGAACGTGGCGGCAAATATCGCTGCTCTCGGCGCAAAGGTGGAAGCGTTCGGCGCGATTGGGAATGACGAAGCCGGCCGGGGCGTGCAGAAATGCTTACGCGCGCTGGGTATTGTGGAAAAGGGCGTCATCGCCGATTCGAAGCGCGTAACCACGGTGAAAACGCGAATTATCGCGCGGCACCAGCAGGTGGTTCGCGTGGATCGCGAGCGCCGGGAGCCGCTCCGGGCCGAAACGCAGGAGAAACTTTTGCGGCTGCTGTTTTTCGCGCTTAAAAAGCTCGACGCGCTGGTGCTCTCCGATTACGACAAGGGACTGATCACGGATGATTTTGCGGACCGGGTACTCAGCGCTGCGCATCAATTGAAAGTTCCAGTTTTCGTGAAGCCGAAAACATCGCGCCTGTACGCATATCGTGGCGCACGAGCGATCGTGTGCAACGCGAAGGAAGCGGGTTTCTATGTGACGCGATCGCTCGCGGACGAAAAATCGGTCGAGGAGGCTGGACGCGCGCTGCTGGCGCATTTTGGGTGCAGCGCGGTGGTGATTACGCGCGGTGAAAAAGGCCTGAGCGTTTTTGAGGAGGCGTCGCCGCGGCATCTGCTGATTCCAGCGACGAGTTTCGAAGTGACGTATGCGCGGGTGGGACAGCCGGGAATCGAGCGCGGCGCGACGGGGCGTCAGGTATTCGATGTCACAGGGGCGGGAGACACGGTTCTGAGCGTTTTGGCTACGGCGGCGGCGGCGGGCGCGCCGCTTGCGGATGCTGCCCTGCTTGCCAACACCGCGGCTGGCGTCGTCGTGGGCAAACTGGGCACGGCCAGCGTCAGCCCACAGGAGCTCGTACACGCCCTGGACGACATCAGGCGGTAAAGTGGGCGAAATGGCGGGCTGCGAGTAAATGCGAATGTGTGTCTAAGTGGACAGACTCGTTTCGCGGGTAGGTCTAGGATGATGTCGTAGGAAAAAGCAAAAGACTTTCGCGTAGAACCCATCGCCTCTCGTCTGATCGTCTCGGCCAAATCCTACATTCAGCAAAACCAGTGGCTTTGGAGCTTATAGCGGCCAATTGCGTTCAGAGCCAAAGGCAGAGTCACAGGTTTGAGGGTAGAACGCATGAAGCCGATTGTTTGGGTTGGAATACTTTTAATTGTTTTGGGCGGACTGGCTCTCGCCTATCACGGATTCAACTACACGCGCCACGAACACGTGATGGACGTGGGGCCAATGCACGTCACTACAGAAGAGCGCGACAGATTTCCGATTCCCCCGATCCTCGGCGGGTTGGCGCTGGTGGGCGGAATTGCTTTGCTAGTAGTTGGGGGCAAGAAAGGTTCCTAGCTTAAAGCCATGGACGTGCCCGCCTGAGAGTCGGGCAACGCATAACCCTCTCATGACTTGAACGTGTTGAAAGTCCTTCAGCCAAGAATTTGTACAGAAGCAAAACGTCAGCAGAAGAAGTCTTGACCTTGGAGGTCAGCAATGAAGAGATTTATGGTAACGGCAGCATGTCTTACGCTTGTAGCGGGTGCAGTGTATGCAGACAAACTGAACAAAGAACAAAAACGCCTCGAAGAATGCGGCGTGGTCATGCAGGAAATACTCAACGTCCCGGACAACATTCCTCATGATCTTTTGAACAAGGCCGAGTGCGTCATCGTGATCCCTTCGGTGCGTAAAGCGGCTTTCGGGATCGGCGCCGAGTACGGACGCGGGGCGATGGTTTGCCGCACCGGCGAGCATTTCCGCGGAGCTTGGGGAGCGCCAGCGATGTACGCGCTGGAAGGCGCCAGTGTCGGTTTCCAAATCGGCGGAGAAGCGACGGACCTGGTCCTTCTGGTCATGAATGACAGCGGCATGAACTCGATTCTCAGCAGCAAGGTTAAGCTGGGCGGAGATGCTTCGGTTGCCGCAGGCCCCTTGGGACGCGATGCTTCCGCAGACACCGACGCCTGGATGAAGGCTGAGATTCTCAGCTACTCGCGTTCGCGCGGCGTGTTTGCCGGAATTTCCCTGGAAGGTTCCACGATTCGCCCCGACGACGACGCTAGTGCAGACGTCTATGGCCACCCGATCAGGGCAAGTGAAATCGTGCGTGGCGAGCATACCGGCGTGCCGGAAACCGGCCGCCATCTCGTCAACGTGTTGGAAAAGCATTCACCCGTGAACGAGTCCGAACACGCTTCGAATCGCTAGTTGATAAACAGCCTGCTGGCGTTGAATAAAATGCAGCAGGCATGGAATGCCCCACTCTTGACGTGATTGTCGGGGGTGGGGTTTTCCTTTGTCAGATGAGGCGCAGAACGAAGATGAACGCGACTGGTCAGTCGTGCAAGACGACGCTTAAGAGCGAGCTATTGATTTCAAGGCCGTTGGTATTGTCAATGAATCCCATTTTTTTGAACTTGTTCATGAAGAGATTCACGCGGGAGCGTGTTGTACCGATCATCTCAGCCAGCGTTTCCTGTGACACCTTTGGAAGAATTCTCTGCGTCTCGTCTTTCTTGCCATAGCGAGCCAGCAAGAGAAGCGTGCGAGCCAGACGTTTCTCGGTGGAATTGAAAAGCTGGTCGATCAAATCCTCTTCCACGCGGATGTTCCTGGAGAGCATGTAGGCAATGAAGCGGTCGGAAAACTCATGTTCGGCGTGAAGCACGCGAATCATCTCGTCCTTATCGATGACCAGAACCGTGGTCTGTGCGGTACTGGTGGCCGAGCCCATGCGAAGCGGCTGACCTGCAAGACATCCCTCGCCAAAAAAATCGCCGGGCCGGAGAGCTGCCACAACGGCTTCTTTGCCGGTGGCGTTGACGACGGAAAGCTTGACGCCGCCCTGCTGGATGTACATCACGTGGCGAGCGGCATCACCTTGACCATAGATCGGAGCCTTTTTGTGAAATTCGACGACTTTTCTGGCAACGCCGGCCGAGTCGAGAAAGGCTTGAGCGTCAAAAGAGGCCCGCTTAACCGTGGCCGATTTTCGTGGCGTTATCGTCTTCGGCATAAAGCGTGGGAAGCACTCTAGCACTATGCGGCGGGCGGGCAAACATAATACAAATACGTGCGAAAGCGGACAGATATCCGCCGTGAACTCATCTACTGTAGGGCTCGTGGGGAAGTAAAACGGACCGGAGCGAGAATCAAGACCTCAGCTTAAGCCTGAACCAGCTGGAACTGAAAGCTTCACTTCGTTCCGCACAATCGCGGTAGACCTCGGACCAACTCGTGAACAAGGCTCAACGAGCAGCGGGGACGAGTGTGTACATGCGAAAGGAGAAGGTGAAAAGATCATGCCTCTTATTCAGATCCTGGAAGTTCTGATCGTAGTCGGCGTTTTGCTGTGGCTGGTGAATAGTTTCATTCCCATGGCAGGCAGTATCAAGTCGATCCTGAACGCGGTTGTTGTGATCGGGGTGGTGTTGTGGCTGCTGAATGTGTTTGGGCTCTTCCATTCGATCTCGCGAATCCGCGTAGGGTGACAAACGAGCAGAGCGGATGCAACCGCAGCGAATTGAAGCAAGCGCGGGCCCTGACAGTAAAAGGATTTTATATGACGAGCGACAAGCTAATAGGTAAACGCAATGGAGGCAACACCATGAAGTTAACTGGAATCATCACTACGGCAGCGTTCTTTGCACTGCTGGGGATCGCGGTGCCGGCGAACGCGCGGCAGGAGAAACAAAAAGAAAGCGCCGCGCCTGCCAAACAGGAGCAACAGGCCAAGCCTGAGAAGCAGCAACAAGCTCAAGCTCCGAAGCAACAGGCCAAGCCTGAAAAACAGCAGCAAGCTCAGGCTCCGAAGCAACAGGCCAAGCCTGAAAAGCAGCAACAAGCTCAGGCTCCGAAGCAACAGGCCAAGCCTGAAAAGCAGCAACAAGCTCAGGCTCCGAAACAGCAACAACAAGCCAAGCCGGAAAAGCAGCAGCAGGCGAAGGCCCCTCAACAGCATCAACAACAGCAAGCCAAGGGACAACAACAGCAAGCAAAAGGACAGCAGCAGGGCCGGTCTTCACAAGCTCCGCAGCGGACGCAGCAGGCCGTGGCAAGACAACGCGCACAGCCGGCGCTTCGCCTAAGTGAGAGGGGCAGCGGCCGAATTCCTGAAGAGCGTTTCCGATCCAATTTCGGGCATGAACATTCGTTCCGCATGGGCAACCCCGTTTTGGTGGGCGGATATTCACGCTTCCAGTACAGCGGTTTTTGGTTTGGATTCGTTGAACCGTGGCCAACGGGCTGGTACTACACCGACGACGTCTACATTGATTACGTAGACGGTGGCTATTACATGTATGACCCGTACTATCCTGGCGCGCGCTTCGCAATCAGCGTGGTCATCTAAAGCCCGAGCCCGCTTTATTGACCGAGTACGAGTCCGACCCGGCGCGGAAATCTGTCAAGGAATAACGAAGCCGCCGGGGCGGGGATTTGAATCGCTGGGATGGATTCGGGTAGCGAGGAGAAAAAAATGCTTGGAACGATCTTGGTGGTTATTTTGATTCTGGCACTTCTGGGAGCTTTGCCGCGGTGGCCGCACAGCCGCGATTGGGGCTATGTACCGACGGGGGGCTTGGGTTTGGTGCTTTTCATCGTTGTGATTCTCGTGCTCATCGGACGCATATAGGAATTTCGCCGGCGGGTTTGGCGCCGTCAGTGCGCCTTCCCGCGAGAGAGGGTCTGATAGAGCGATCGATTTGACTCGAATGTGTTTGTGGGATGTCGCGGTTTACTTTTCTCTTTTCCCAGGTACCCCATGGTTGTTGGGTTGGAGGTGAGTGATGGATGAGTCCAGGCGCCATGCAATTCAGTTTCTTGAGAAAGAGATCAAGACGTACCTAGCGCTTTCCTTATTTTTGTCGAAAAGAGGAATCAAAGCGGATGTGCGTGTAGGGAAGAATAACGTCCTCATCAGTCCGTCCTTTTACAAAGAGAGAATGAAGGAAGCGAAGAGACTTGTCCATGAACTCAGGAAACCCAATTAGGTCACAACTTTCGCAAAGCGCTGCTTCCCCGGGCTGGGGGCGGTGGAGTCTTCGCGCGGGAGCAGTGTTACTTGCCTTGCTGCTATGCGCAAGCGGCTCGTTCGCATATTCCGTGCTGACGCACGAGGAAATCGTGGACCTGGTGTGGACCGATGAACTGCAGCCGCTTCTTCTCCAGCGATTTCCAACGCTGACGGAAGAGCAGCTCAAGGAAGCACACGGTTACGCGTATGGCGGCGCTGTCATCCAAGACCTCGGCTACTATCCGTTCGGCAGCGTGGAATTCAGCAATCTGGTGCACTACGTTCGCAGCGGTGACTTTGTGCGAGAGCTCCTGCTGCAGAGTCAGGATGCCAACGAGTACGCCTTCGCGTTGGGCGCGCTTGCGCACTATGCTTCGGACATCGCCGGACATCCGGCAGTCAATCAGGCCGTTGCTATTCAATATCCCAAGCTTAGGGCGAAGTACGGCAATTCCGTCAAATACGCGGAAGACCACACCGCGCATTTGAAGACGGAGTTTGGATTTGACATGGTGCAAGTGGCGAAGAATCGGTATGCGTCACAGCAATACCATGATTTCATCGGATTCCAGGTTTCCAAGCCGCTGTTGGAGCGGACGTTCCCCATCGTTTACGGAGTGGAGTTGAAGGATGTGCTGGCCCACGAGGACCTGGCAATCGGTTCCTATCGCTTCTCGGTGAGCCGGATGATTCCGGAAATGACTCAGGTGGCGCTGCGTACTCACCAGAAGGACATGATGCGCGAACACCCTGATTTCGCGAAAAAGAAATTTTTGTACCGGCTGTCGCGCTCCGACTATGAGAAGGAGTGGGGGAAAGACTACACCAAGCCCGGCTTCCGCACTCGCGTGTTGGCGATACTCCTGCGATTCATGCCCAAGATTGGCCCGTTCAAGGCGCTGGCGTTCAACAACCCCACGCCGCAGACCGAAGACCTGTATTTCAAGAGCATCAATACGACCGTGGACCAATACCGAATTTATCTCCAGCAGGTTCGCACGGGCTCGCTGGAACTGGTCAACTGCGATTTCGACACCGGCAAGGTAACCAAGGCAGCGGAATACAGTTTGACAGACGAGACTTACGCAAAGTTGTTGGGTCAGCTTGCTGGACGAAAGTTCGATCTGACGTCACCGGAACTGCGCGACAATATCCTGGACTTCTACGCGGACCTGTCTCTTCCGCTGGAGACCAAGAAGGATCCTCCACGCTGGCAAAGCGTGCTGTCGTCCCTGGACCAATTGAAGCTGGTCACACCTGTACCGATTCTCGCGGCCACGCCGGCAAAGTAAACCTCAGCATAGTTCCGCAGCTCGTTCGAGCTACTGCGCTCAACAGGATGCCGCGTTTAGCACGGGAATTTGCTTCGAAACAGCTAGGAGCCGGGGACCGGGAAGCTGAGCGATTTGTCCGCCGCCAAAACCCAGATTTCGACGACTTTTGTCTTGCGGCTTTTTTCTGCGTCGGAGGCATCGGGCATCGGCGCGAACGGGCTGATCTCGGTGGAGATGGCCACGGCGTTCGAACCTTTTGGAGCTGAGGCGTGGATGATCTTATAGCTCTTCACTGGACCGTAGTAGCCTTCCGGTCCCCAGTCGGCGGTAAAATCCTTCATCGCATAACTCGCGCCGGGCTTCCACAGTTGATAGGCCTTCGCCGTGTCGCCCGAGACGAGCGCATCGAAGAAATGCTCCGCGGCTCTTTTCTCCGGATAGTAGCGGAAGGTGAACCACAGCACCACAACGGCGACAATCACAAGCGCCGCGATGGTGAACGACATCGCGCGTGATTTATCCGGTTTTTCGGCAGGTGGATCGAGAAGTGTCATTCGGTAGTCTCCTGCCCCGCGAGCGTCAGAAACAAACATGCTGTCGGCGCGGCGCCATCCCGGCACCATGCAACAACAGTAAAAACCCTAACAAAAACCGTGGGCGCGAGCAAATGCGGCAGGACTAGGCTTCCAGCGCGCCGCCGGAACCGGCCGGCAACTCGATCTGGTATTTGGTTCGGGCTTTTTCGGCGTGTTGCTCGAGGGCCAACTGGATGAGTCTGTCGATGAGTTCGCGGAAGGGGAGGCCGCTGGCTTCCCACATTTTTGGGAACATGCTGATGGAGGTGAAGCCGGGGATGGTGTTCACTTCGTTCAGATAAATCTTGCCGCCTTCCTTTTCCAGGAAGAAATCGACGCGGGCCATGCCTCCCAGTTCCAGTGCGCGAAAGGCGTCCACTGCGTATTTCTGAATCTTCTGCACCTGCACGGGCTTAAGGTCGGCGGGAATCAGGATTTGCGAGCCCTCTTCGAGGTATTTCGCGGCGTAATCGTAGAATTCGCGGTGCGGCACGATTTCGCCGGGCACGGAAGCTTTGGGGTCGTGATTGCCGAGGACGGAGACTTCGATTTCGCGAGCGGTGACGGACTCTTCGACCAAAACTTTCATCGCAAACTCGCAGGCCAGGTTCAGAGCGGGGGCGAGTTCGGCGCGCGAGTGAACTTTGGTCATGCCGACGGAAGAGCCGAGCGTGGCGGGCTTCACGAAAACGGGATACTGGAATTTCAGTTCGATGGCGCCCTGAATGCTCTCCGGGTTGCTTTCCCATTCGTGGCGATGAACGGTGATCCAGGGCACGACGGGGATTTTCGCGACTTGAAGCAGGCGCTTGGCAACGTCCTTGTCCATGCCGATGGCGGAGCCGAGAACGCCGGCGCCAACAAACGGCAAGCCCGCGAGATCGAGCAGCCCTTGAATCGTGCCATCCTCACCAAAGGTGCCGTGCATCACGGGGAAAACAACGTCGATGCGCTGGCCGCCGCCGCTGCCGTCCAATTTAACGAGGGCGGCGTCCGTGGGGTCCGCGGTCATCATCACGCGCTGACCGCCCTTCAATACTTCTGGAAGCATTTTCTGGGCCGCGCCGCCGATCAGCCAGTGACCCTCCTTAGAGATGCCAATGGGTACGGCTTCGTATTTGTCGGGATCCAGGCCGCGAATGACGGAGGCGGCTGACGCGAGCGAGACTTCGTGTTCGCCGGAGCGTCCGCCGAAGAGGATGCCGACGCGGAGTCTTTTCTTATCTGGGGTCATGGGAGTGGTTAGTGGCCAGTTTTTAGTTATAGGTGAAAAAAGCGCGTTGGGGGAGTGCTTGTTTTTTCTTGCGTTCTGAACTGACAACGCGGGTGATCTCGAGAGAAGCGCAAACACAGTTCGCAGAAGAACGGCGTGAAGGAACTCGTTGACAGAGGTCGGGCTGGTTGAGAAGGTAGCAGCAGTGAGAACCGGGGAGTATTTTCGTAAACGGTCGGTGCGAGCGAATCGCGCGAAAACGATGCAAATTCTTGCGCGTGCTGGACGCACCAAGCCCATGCACGGTGACGAACTTCCTGAGGTCACCAAGCATTCAGGGCACAAGGGAAGGAAGCTAGTATCACGGCTTGGCAAAAAGCGGCGACGGGGGGCGAACTCCGAGGCGAAGTAGGAAGCGGCAGTCGTTCCGATGGCGAGGCGCAGCAGTATGTGGCGAGAAATAGAAAGCCCTGGGTCTCTTCGGTCGTGTTTGGCTTTTTCGGTTGGTGTTTATTCTCCCTTGCCAGTTTTCTGTTGAGCAAAATGACTTCGGGTCGAATATCCGTGATGCAGAAGCCTGAGCTGCCCGCACATGCACCGTGGATTCTAAAGGCGCTCTGGTTGCCCGTCGCTTTCTTGCACAAGATCGGCTCATGGCCATGGGTGGTTTTGCTATTTCTTCTTTTTGGCTATTTGGCGGTAGTGCAGAGAAGAGAAGAAAAGGGATGGGCTTCCGCCTTTGTGGCGGGCGTCGCCCTTTTGGGAGTTCTGCACGAAATCATTTTTCAAATCTAAGCAAAAAGATCACTTAAAGGATTTTTTGGCCGAGGCCGGAGAGGACTAGCTCGACGCCGAGGAGTGCGGTGCGGTTGTGTTCGTCGAGGATGGGATTGATTTCGACGACTTCGAGGGAAACCATGGACTCGGTATCGGCGATCATTTCCATGGCGAGATGGGCTTCGCGGTAGGTGACGCCGCCGCGGACGGGAGTGCCGACGCCGGGGGCGTCGGACGGATCGACGAAGTCCATATCGAGGCTCACGGCGACGCCGGCAGTGTCGTCCATGGCGTACTTGAGGGCGTCGGACATGACTTCGCGCATGCCGCGCTCGTCAACGTCGCGCATGGTGAAGACGTGGATGCCGGACTTCTTCACGATTTTGCGTTCCTGGGCGTCGAGATCGCGGGCACCGACGATGACGATGTTGCCGGGCTCGGCTTTGGGCTTGAAGCCCATGAGGTCGACGAGTTCGGGCGCGCCGTAGCCCATGATGGCGGCGAGCGGCATGCCGTGGACATTTCCCGAGGGAGAAGATTCGGGAGTGTTCATGTCACCGTGCGCGTCCAGCCAGAGATAGCCGATCTGCTTTTTATCTTTGCGGAAATAGTTGGCGACGCCGGCGGCGACGCCCGCGGCGATGGAGTGGTCACCGCCCAAGATAAGCGGGAGAAAGCCTTCGCTCAAGGCTTTTTCGGTAGCGGTGGCGACATCGCTGCAGGTTTCGGCGATTTCTTGCAGATACTTGGCACGCTTTTCACCGACGGGCATCTCTTCCGGTTGCTTGACGGAAAGATTGCCGATGTCCTCGACCTGCAGGCCGAGTTTCTTGATGCTGGCCTGGAGACCCGCGCCACGCAGGGCGGAAGGCCCCATATCCACGCCGCGGCGGCTTTGGCCGAGGTCCATGGGCACGCCGATGATGCGAACTTTTTGGGCCATGCGAGGCTCCGTGACTTGTGATTTGTGACTGGTGACTCGTGACCGGTGAAGCGCGGAGACAGTGAGCGTTGCTTCAGCGAGCAAGGCACGAGAGCCAGCCAAATCAAATTCCAGATTGCGGGAACAGCAGGAAAAGCGTCCAACTACCCCGCACTAAGGATACACGCGGTAAATCATGCGGGGGAAGGGGATGACCTCGCGGATGTGTTCCGTCCCGCAAATCCAGGCGACGGTGCGTTCCAGGCCCATGCCGAAGCCGGAGTGAGGGACGCTTCCGTAGCGGCGCAAATCGAGATACCACTGGAAGGATTCTTCCGGAAGGTTGTGTTCGCGGAGGCGCTTCAGCAATAAATCGTAATCATGGATGCGCTGGCTGCCGCCGATGATTTCGCCGTAGCCTTCGGGAGCAATCATGTCAAAAGCCAGGGCCAGCTCCGGCCGGTTGGCGTCGGGCTGCATGTAAAAGGCCTTTATCGCCGACGGGTAATGATGAATCAGCACCGGGCGGTCGAATTCCTTGGAGATGATGGTCTCTTCGTCGCCGCCGAAGTCGTCACCGAACTTGGCGGGATTGCCGTTCTTGTTTAAGACCGCAACGGCGTCCTCATAGCTGATACGCGGGAACGGCGGTTTCACGTTTTCGAGTTTGGTGGTGTCACGTTTGAGTGTTTCGAGCTCGCGCGGTTTATTTTTGAGGACCGATTGCACGATGGCGCTGACGAGCCCTTCGCCGAGTGACATGGCTTCGTCGAACTCGACGTAGGCGGCTTCGGGTTCGAGCATCCAGAATTCAGTCAAGTGGCGGCGGGTCTTGGATTTTTCGGCGCGAAACGTGGGGCCGAAGGTGTATACCTTGCCGAGGGCCATGGCGATGGCTTCGGCGTAGAGCTGGCCGCTCTGCGTCAAGTAGGCTTTCTGGTCGTCGATGTAATTTACTTCGAACAGAGTCGAAGTGCCCTCGCAGGCCGCGGGCGTGAACATCGGCGCATCCGTGAGCGTGTAGCCCTGGCCGTCCATGTATTCGCGTGCGGCTCGGATGGCTTCGGCGCGAACCCGCAAGATGGCAGCTTGGCGTGGGGTTCGAATCCAGAGGTGGCGTTGATCGAGCAGGAAATCGACGCCGTGCTCCTTCAGTTGAATGGGGAATGGCGTGCTCTCCGGAACTTTCTGCACGATCTGAATTTTAGTGACGCCGATTTCGTAGCCGCCGGGCGCGCGTTTCTCCGCACGAATCTTTCCCGTGACGATGACGCTCGATTCCTGCGTCAGGCCCTTCAGCGATTCGAACGCCTCCGGGTTCTCCTTCAGTGCGCACACGCCTTGGATGATCCCGGTGCCGTCACGGAAAATCGGGAACAGCAGTTTGCCCGATTCGCGCAGATTGTAGAGCCAGCCTTTCAGGGTGACTTCCTGCCCGTCGTACTTGCCTGCCTGCTCGATGGTAATCGTGGTCATAAAGTAGAATTCATTGGCGCTACGCCAAACCAATAGTTTATCAGAGGACGGCGCGCGGCCAGAATGTCCGAAGCAGGATGAATCCGTTAGCGGTTCGCCAGAGTTTTGATATTTGGTAAGCCCAGCAAGCGCTCGTCTGCGGTGACTAAGGTCAGGTCGAGGACTTGCGCAGTCGCGGCCAGAAAACGATCGGCTGGATCCTGATGCAGCCGCAACTGCTGGGCGACGAGAGCAATTTCGTGTGTCAGTGGCGCTTCGCGGATTCCCTCAGTCGATACTGCGAGCCATTCGACGAGATCCACGCTCAAGTGAATCCGGCCTTTCGTGTGAAGCAGAACCGCTTCCCAAGTGCTGATGGGGGAGAGCCAGACTTCATTCGCGGTGTCTCGAATCTCGCTCAAAGTTCTAGGGCCGAGCCGGTTCGGCTCCCGCATTCCCCAGAGCCAAATGTGAGTGTCCAGCAGGAGCCTCAATCGCGCAGGACCTCCCATTCGTCCTCATCGGATGCAGGAGAGATGATGTCCCCGAGGATTTCCATCTTGCCCTTCATAGAGCCTATCCAGGCCGCGCGGTCCACGACTGGAGAGGGCGGCACAATTTCGGCTACGGGTTTGCCGTGGCGCGTGATGCGGAGGGGCTTCTTGGTTTTACGCACCTGCTCGAGGAGAGCAAGGCACTTGGCTTTGAAGACGGAGATTGAGACTTCTTCCATATCCATGGGAGTACCTAGTCAGAATTATAGACCATGGTCAATTTAATAGTCAATTCTAGGAGTAGGGGGCCTGGGCTATTCCCAAGCATTCTCGAAGCGTTCCATGGCCTTGCGGGCGGCGGAGAGCTGCTCTGCGGCGCTGGGGGCTTCTGGGCCGGTCTTTTCCTTCAGTTCCAGGACAATCGGCAAGGCGGCTTGCGGGGAGGAGTGCAGGATTTTAATGGCGGCGGGCCAGTCAATGGAGCCGTCGTAGGGAGGGATGTGCTCGTCCTTATCGCCATGATTGTCGTGAAGATGCACGGAGGCGACGAGGTCGCGCAAGGGTGCGAAACTTTTCTCGATGCGTTCGTCTTCGGGCAATTCCGCTAAGTGTGCGTGGCCGATATCAAAATTGAAGCGCAGGCCGGTGAGACGGGTTTCATCCACGAAGGCGCGCAGGTACGCGGGAGCTCCCATCTCACTGGTGGTATTTTCCACGCAAATGGTTACGCCAGCGTGGTGCGCGTGCAGGACCAAATGCTCGAGCGTGCTGAAGGCGGCATCACGCTTACGCGGATCGGCCGTTTCGCGCGAGCCGCCCATGTGCACGATGAGGCGCGCGTAGGGCAAATCCTCGGCAACATCAATCACGCGCTTCAATTCATCCATGGCCTCGATGCGGCGGACGCGCTCGACTTCGCAGATGGAAAGAGGAGTGCCGCTCTCGCGCGTGGCGCTCATGTCCCTGCTGGTCGGCGCGTGCATGGAGACAAGCTGCAAGCGGTGTGCTTCGAGCGCGCTGGCGACGGCGAGCACTTCCGACTTGACGGAGTATTCAAAATGGCTACGCGTGCAGAAAATCTCGAGGCCCTGGAATCCGGCCTCGGCGATCTGCCCCAGCGTCTCTGGAGTCAGTTTTCGCGATACGAACATGTACGTCGAGAGTAGTCTTGGCATAATCTTGACGAAGTCTCCGCGCCAGTCGGCCGCAACTTGAGCGTTCTCTTTTTAACCTTGCACCCCGTGTATCCAAGACTATTTTAGTATCCCACGGCAGAGCCCGCATCGCGCGGATCGGCTGCGCCCTGCCGTTCGCCGGTTCGCGGATCGATTCCAATAGCGTTGACCAGCCCCATATGTTTGCGCCATTTGGCTTCGTGTCCCAAGGTGGGTGTTTCGTACCAGCCGCGCTCGACATCGTGACCGCGGGCCCGCAGCGCCTGCTCCATGCTTTCCGGGAACTCCGCTTCCATGCGGATGCGATCCGGCATCCACTGATGATGAAATCTCGGCGCGTTGATGGCCGCTTGCGCGTCCATCCCAAAATCCATCCAATTAACGATGCTCAGCAGCGTGGCGGAAATGATTGTGGGGCCTCCCGGCGAACCGGTGACGAAGCTGAGCTTGCCGTCGCGGAGCAGAATCGTTGGGGTCATCGAGCTAAGCGGCCGGTGGCCTGGGGCGATGGCGTTGGCGTCCGATTGCATTAGCCCGTAGAGGGCGTTGGGCACGCCCGGCTGGGTGGTGAAATCGTCCATTTCGTCGTTGAGCAGGAAGCCTAACGAACTCGTTACGTGAGAGCCGTAGTTGTCGTTTAGCGTGTAGGTGCTGGCCACGGCGTTTCCTGTGGCGTCCACGACGGAGAAGTGTGTGGTGTGGTGGCCCTCGCCGAGGCTCGCGACCATTTGCGGCCAGGCATCAAGATTGGCCGCTGAGCCGCACACATGGGGAGCGCCTGCTTTCACCTCTTTGCTGGAAGATGCTTTTGCGGAATTGATGGTAGCCGCGCGCTCTTTCGAGTAGCACGGGCTGGTTAGCCCTGCCACCGGGACATTGGAATAGTCCGGATCGGCGAGATACGCGGCGCGATCGGCAAAGACGCGGCGCATCGTTTCCGCAACCATGTGAACGCTTTGGGGATCGTCCCAGCCCTTCAATGGCACGCCTTGCAGCATGTTCAGCGCTTCAATGATGGCGACGCCGCCGGAACTGGGTGGAGGCGAGGTGAGAACCTCCCACGTGTGGCCGCCGTTTTCATATTTTGCGTGTAAGACTTCGCGAACCTTCGGCGCATAGTGCGCGAGATCCTCCAAAGTGACGATGCCGCCATTGCGCGCCATTTCATCGGCAAGCGCGTGCGCCGTCTCGCCGCGATAGAACTCTTCCGCGCCATTCCTGGCGATGCGCTTGAGAGTACCAGCTAGTTCCGGTTGCTTCAGCGTGTCACCGGCCTTCCACATTTGACCGCCGTTCAGAAAGATGCGCTGGCTGCCGGTAAATTTTTGCAATCCGGGACGCTCTTCTTGCAATTCGCGCGCGAGCTTGTCGCTGACGCGGAATCCTTGCTCCGCGAGGCGAATTGCTGGTGCCATCACGTCCGCGAGTTTCATCGTGCCGTAGGATTTCAGCGCGAGCTCGAGACCTGCCACGGTTCCGGGTACCGCCACGGAGCGGTAGCCGATGACGGATGCTTCTTCATCGAGCTTGCCATCCTTGCCGATGTACATGTCGCGCGTAGACTTGCCAGGAGCCGTTTCGCGGTAGTCGAGGAATGTGGTTTTGCCATCTGCGAGCCGGATCAGCATGAAGCCGCCGCCTCCGATGTTGCCTGCCGCGGGTTCCACCACGGCCAACGCGAAGGCCACAGCCGCGGCGGCGTCTATGGCGTTGCCGCCGCGTTTGAGGATTTCTACGCCGGCTTGAGAGCCGAGTTCTTCATCGGTGGCGACCATGCCGTGCATGGAGCGCACTGCTTGCTGCGGCCAGGCTTTGTTTGGCTCGAAATGCTCGGAGGCTTTTGGCGCGGTTTGCGCAGCAGCGCTCCGCGTCAGCAGAAAAATTGCCGCCAGCGCAACGAAAGCAGACTTCAAGGCTATTTTTTTGAATCGCATGATAGACAAAAGACACTAAGGGATAAGAGGGATAGCGTCAAGACGAACCGGGACAAGAAAATTGTAAGGAGTACGCTAATCCTCGCGAAGGAATTCTACACTTGGGGGGCCCGGGAGCAGGCCGGCCTTGGTGCCGCGCTCGATCAACTCTTTCACGGCTTGCTTGCCTTTTTCGCCGTAGCCGAGGGTCCATTTGTTGACGTACATGCCGACAAATTTGTCCGCCAGTTCGGCATCCATGTCGCGCGCGAATTGCATTGCATAGTTCAACGCTTCTTCGCGATGTTCAAGACCATAGGAGACGCTGTCGCGAATGGTCTTGGCGATCCGGCGACCGAGCTGCGGCCCGAGCGCGCGGCGCACAGCGTTTCCTCCCAGCGGAAGAGGCAATCCGGTCTGCTCCTGCCACCAGATTCCCAGATCAATCACGCGATGCAGACCCATTTGAGGGAAGAAGAGCTGCCCTTCGTGAATGAGCAAGCCGGCCTCAACCATGTCTTTCTGGACCGCGTCCATAATTTTGTCGAAGGGCATGACCACCGGTTCGAAGTTGGGTTCGAAGAGTTTCAGCGTGAGGTAGGCAGAAGTTTTCAAGCCCGGGACGGCGATGCGCTTCCCGGCTAGTTCGTTTTGCTTCAGAGCTTTGGTGGAAACGACAATGGGGCCGTAGCCTTCGCCAAAACTAGCGCCGCAATCGAGCAAGACGTATTTGTCGCGGAGGGTTGGATACGCGGCAAAACTGATCGCCGTTACGTCGTACGTCTCCGTGAGTGCAGCTTCGTTCAAAGATTGGATGTCGGCGAGAATGTGCTGGTACTTGTATCCGGGCGTGGACAGCTTGTGAGTGGCCAGCGCGTAGAACATGAAGGCATCGTCGGAATCCGGCGAATGCGCGAGCTTGATCTCTACCGGCTCTTTTTCCGTCTGTGAAGCTGTCTGTCTGGCTGCCATAACGCTGATCGTTCCTTGTTCTTGCCTGGGCCTCGTTCCTTCCAGAGAGACTTTCTCCTCCAGAGAGGCAGCAGCGGAAGACGAACGGAAAGGACGTGCGCGTCGCAGGGGCTTGCGTGGCGCTGGGCCGGGCTATTTTTCAGGAGGAAGCCTACCATACCGGGGTGCGGGGAACAAACGGCGGCGAGGGAGGCGAACAGCTGGGAGAGAAGGTAATTCATCTTGAATTTGCAGGGTACATAAGAACACCGCACTGGCAGCGAGCGCAGGCGCGCAGGCTACCCGGCATTGGCAGGTCTACAGATGCGTCAGCCGAACCTAAGCGGCAAGCGATTTCGGCGCCGGTTTGCGGCGCGGCTTCTGGCTCTTTTCGAGCAATTCGCGTTCGGCGCGCGTCCAATCCTCGAGTTCATTTCCCGGCGTGCATCCACGCTCAAGATAGATCTCGTACGCACGCACGGCGATTTCCTCGCGCGTTGGCTGATACTTTGCGGTTGGAGATTTTCTTACCTTCGGCGTGGAACTCGCCTTCGTCTTGGGCATACGCATCTCCTTTCGACTGCCTATCCATTCTACAGTCGGCGAAATCCGCGCGCTACGCAAAGTTCAGAATTTATGCGCGAGTGTCACCTATTTTCCAAGGGCCGGAAAATTCGATGGAATGAAGCAAAGATTTTATTTTGCGCGGGGGATTACCGGAGCAAGGTAAAAAGACCGGGAAGCCTGCCCTCATGGCGTTCGCGAAGGGCTTCTTAAGAAATCAATGCGGCGCTAGGGTCGAGGAGAAGCTATCGTTGGCGGCGGTCTCGTAGAGGTGGAGGATCTGCGCAGCGCGCTTCAACAAATCTGATGGCATGTCACCGGGCTGATAGTCCACCCATCCGGTTGTGCACGTGAGACTGACCTGGCGCCCGGAACAGGTCATCTCCAGCGAACCGAGGCGGTTCAAGACAAGTTTGACCTCTCCCAACCCGCATTCGGGCAGCACCAGCAAGAAATCGTCGCTGGCCAGCCGCGCAGCGTAGTCGGATCCGCGACACGCCTTCCTTAAACGTCGCGCAAGCTCTTTCAAAGCCAGGTCCGTTGCTGACGGACCATAGAGCTTGTTGATCTCCTGAAAGTCGTCCAAATGAATCGTAGCCAGGCTCAACGCGCTGTTCTGCCGCTTGGCGCGCACGATCTCTTTCCCAAGCTGTTGTTCGATGAAGGCCCGATTGTAAAGTCCGGTGGCGGGATCCACGCCGGCTGGATCGGAGAACTGGGCCGCGACCGTTTCAGCACCCGCGCTATCCCCGATGAATTGCTTTCGCATTCGCCGAAAAACCCATTGACGAAAAACGAACCAGCCATTGAACAAGAGCAGCAGGCACATGATTCCCCAACGGGCCTGATCGGCTCGAATTTCGTAAAAATGTTCGCTGTGGCGGAAGAGAGTTTGAATGGAGGAGAGTAGGAAACCTATCGCCGAAAGCGTTGTCACAAAAAATGCCGACAGCCAGAGCCACCATTCGCGCCGCGCAAGCTGCCGAAGGCCGGCTTCCGCCTGCTGCGCGCGGAGAGTACCGAGTCCCTCAAGAGGCGAGGAATTGGGTTTGTTGCCGCGGAAGCCTAGCAAGGATTGCATGTTCCCTGTTCGAGAGCGTGTACACACTCAATGTAGGCGGTGCTGCAAAGCGAGGCAACAGCGAAATGGTACAGGTGCGTGTCCTCCAGGAACCTGAACCAATGGGCAGAGTCAGAAAAAGCCGGGGAGACGCCCTTTCCTTTCGCTGGGCGGGGCGTCCAAACTCAGGTATCTTAGGGCAACTCTCCCGGAACAAACTTTCTCATTGGAGCGCTTCTCGATGAACCTCGCTCGTGTTTTGCATCCCTTCACAGGTTTTCTCACTTCTGCAGTTGCTTGCGTACTGATGGCGAGCGCCCCCGCAGTTCGGGGGCAGGGACTTCCCGCGTCGCAGCCCTCGATATGGGCCACAAAACCGGACGTTACGGCGTTCGAAAAGATGGAGAACGAAAGGCTTGCCGCGGCGCAGAGGGCAATCGATCAAATAGTCGCCGCAAAAGGCGGCCGGACGATTGAGAACACGCTGGTACCGTTTGACGAAGCTACGCGCCAGCTAAACGCCACCATCGAGTTTTCGAGCTTCATGCAGCAGGTGCATCCCGACGCGACATTCCGGGATCGCGCCACGGCCATGACCACAAAAGCAAGCGCGGCGGCTACGGCGCTTTCGCTCAACCGCGAAGTTTATCAGGCGCTCTCTTCTCTCGATGTTTCGAAAAGCGATCCGGCGACTCGCTATTACGTCCAGCGGCAACTGCTGGAGTTCCGGCTTGCCGGTGTGGACAAGGACGATGCCACGCGCGCGCACCTGCGCGAACTAAACGACAAACTCACCAATGAGCAATCCGCGTTTGACCGCAATATCTCCGACGATCAGCGCTCCATCGCCGTTGACAGCGCCAGGGACCTCGAGGGACTTCCCCAGGACTACATTGATTCCCACAAACCGGGAGCGGACGGCAAGATCCGTATCACGACCGATTACCCAGACGCGCTGCCGGTCTTCACTTTTGCGAAAAACGAATCCGTGCGCAAGCAGCTGTGGGTTGCCTTTGGCAACAGGGCCTACCCGAAGAACCGCGATGTGCTGCTTGAGATGATGCGCGCGCGTCAGGAAATCGCGACAATCCTTGGGTATTCCTCGTGGGCGGACTACAACGCCGCGGACAAGATGATTGGCAACGGTCAGAACATCGCCAACTTTATCCGCCAGGTGAATGAAGCCGCGCGGCCGTTGGCGCAGCGGGAGTTTGCGATGCTGCTAGCGGAGAAGAACAAGACCTCTCCCGGCGCCAAGGAGATATTTGATTTTGAAAATTATTATCTGCGTGAGCTGGTCCAGCGCAGCGGCTACAACTTTGACTCGACTTCGGTACGTCCTTACTTTGCCTACGACCGAGTGAAGCAGGGCATCCTGGATACGGCACAGAAGCTTTTCGGCCTCACGTTTAACCAAGAAGTCGGAGCCCCGGCGTGGGCTCCGGATGTGGAAACGTGGGACGTGTCTGAAAACGGAAAAATGATCGGCCGCTTCTACCTGGACATGCACCCGCGGCCGAACAAATTCAGCCACGCGCAAATGTCGCCGCTGCTCGAGGGCATTCGCGGCAAGCAGTTGCCAGAAGCCGCACTGGTCTGCAATTTTGCGGCGCCCACGGCCACGGACCCAGGCTTGATGGACTACGGTGATGTGGTGACCTTCTTCCACGAATTCGGCCACCTGGTGCACCAGATCCTCTCCGGCAAGCAGCAGTGGTCCGGCGTGAGCGGAATCTCCATGGAGGCGGATTTCGGCGAGGCCCCTTCGCAGATGCTGGAAGAGTGGATGCGCAGTCCGCAAGTGCTGGCCACCTTTGCGCGCCACTACAAAACCGGCGAGACGATTCCCGCTGAACTGGTCGCACGCATGAACCGCGCCTCCGCGTTTGGCCGCGCGTCCTGGGTCAGCGCGCAAGACAGCTATTCAGCAATCTCGTATGAGATTTACAGTCGGAAGCCCCAGGACGTGGATTTGGATGCGGTTACGGACGGAGCTACACGGCAATATACGCTGCTTACGCCGCTCCCGGGAACGCACATGTTCGCGTCGTTCGGACACTTGGGAGGATACTCCTCCGCGTATTACACCTACTTGTGGGACAAGGTGATCGCCGAGGACTTCGTTTCACAATTTGACGCAACAAATTTGCTTGCTCCGGGACCGGCGGCGCGTTATCGGCGCATTGTGCTCGAGCCCGGCGGATCGCAGTCTGCAAATGACCTGGTCAAAAATTTTCTCGGCCGGGCGCAAAACACTTCCGCGTTTCAGAAATGGATGGGCGAGGAATTTGAGGGCAAGCAGTCTGGGAATTGAGCGCGAGAGTTTCGCAGCCCACGAAAAAAGATCCGCTAGAGTTGAGATACCATGCGTGCAACGGCGTCATCGAAGGTGGCTTGCCCGTTCAGGTAAGGCTGCCAGAAGCGTTGAAGAAGCTTGTAGTAATCATTCCAGCCGCGCTGGTACAGCCCTTCACGCACGGCGTACGGCGTGTAACCGTTGCCGTCTTGGTCTCCGGAACTCGCTCCTGAAGAAGTGATGACGGGACGAATCACTTCGCCTGTGGTGTAGAAAACGAGCGCATGCCACAAGTCGCGAGGAATGGCTTTGTCGCGCTGGCGGCATTCGCGAATGATGGCTTCCTGCACGGGCTCGGCGATCTCGTGCGAAGCCTCGTGGAAAAGCACTTCGAGCGCTTCCGCGCCCTGATTGCGTGAATCCAGGCTTGAAATGGTGACGCGCAGCGGATCGAGCGTGGTGTATGCGCCAGCCCAGTTGGCATAGGCGGTGACGTCCACGCGGATTTTTGCGCGCGGCCAGCGCGCCTGATAGATATCGGCGAGGCGTTCGGAGAGGCCTACGCCCTGTTCGCGCACGAGCGGCGCGACACGCATGATCCAGCGGCGGTTGGCGCGGTCGTGGTCCTGCCAGTAATGCGCTCGATAAACGGTGGCGGCAGCTTCAAGAACTTGCGTCAGCTTCGGCGGCAGGCCCGCATCGCAGAATTTCTTCATCCTGCCGGATAGTTCGTCGCAATCCTCAAAATCGCCCAGCTGATTTTTCAGTTGGATGAGTTCCGTGGTGAAGAGCAGATCCTTGCGGGCGTAATTCGCTTCGTAGTACGCCACCGCGTCATCCCAGGCCTTTTGTTCCGTGGTGGTGAGAGCGGTCTTCGCTTCCGGCGCTACCTTGAGCGTCGGCTCAGTGGTCTTGTCGTTTTTCTCAGGCGCGGCGGCTGCGGTCCGAAGCCGGGCCTCGTGATAGAGCGTGTGATGAAGATTGGTCCAAAAACCGCTATGAAGCTCGAAGACGGGCAGAGGGCCTGACGTGGAATCGTATTGTTGCCCAGCGCGAACTCGCGCCAGAGCGGGTGAGAAGAGAAGCAACAGCAGGAGTGCAAGCCCAATCTGTGCGGAGCGGCGCATGGCGAGTCGCACGATAGTAGCGCCAACCCTCGCATCTCACAAACTCTCATAGCCGATGATTCGGTCTCCCTGTTTGCCAGCAATCGCGCTATCATCCCCGCGCGAACCATGCCATCGAGAGGTCTCATGAGAAAAACACTTCGTTCAATCGCGATTTTGGTGGTGATATTTCTGCCACACATTCTTGCGGCGCAGCAGCCAGCCGCGTTGCCAGGGCTTAAACAAGAAGCTCTTGCCGAAGTGGACGGCCTGCAGACACTTACACAGCAAATGGTGGATCAGATCTTTAGCTTCAGCGAGCTCGGATTTCAGGAATTTGAAACCTCACGCTACGTCACAGGCATTCTCGAGAAAAATGGGTTTCAAGTGGAACGCGGAGTGGCAGGGATTCCGACTGCATGGGTAGCGACGTACGGCCGCGGCAAACCGGTGATCGCCTTCATTACGGATATAGATTGCATCCCGCGCGCCTCGCAGAAGCCGGGGGTCGCGTATCACGATCCGCTCGTCGAAGGCGCTCCCGGACACGGCGAGGGTCATAACTCCGGCATGGCCGTGAACGTTACCGCTGCTCTGGTTCTGAAAAAACTCATGGACAAGCATCATCTTGCCGGCACCATTCGAATTGTTCCCGGCGTTGCGGAGGAACTTCTCGGAACAAAAGCGTTCTACATCCGCGCTGGTTTGTTCAAGGACGTGGATCTGGTCCTTGGCACGCACGTGGGTGACCAATTCGCAACTTCCTACGCCACCGGCAAGGGCAACTCGAGCGGCCTGGTCTCCATTCAATATTTTTTTCATGGCAGGGCCGCCCACGCGGCGGCACATCCCTGGGACGGCCGCAGCGCTCTCGACGCGGTTTCCTTGATGAACACCGGCTGGGAGTTTCGCCGCGAGCATATGCGGCTGCAACAGCGATCTCATTACATTATTCTCAACGGTGGCGATCAGCCGAACGTCGTTCCGTCAGAGGCCGCCGTCTGGTATTACTTTCGCGAGCTCGACTATCCGCATATCAAGGAACTCTACGATTTGGGGAACACCATGGCGCAAGCCGCCACGATGATGACTGGCACGACGGTGGACCACAAACTCGTGGGTTCAGCTTGGCCAACGTTCTTCAACAAAACAATCGCCGAGGTACAACAGAAAAACATAGAGGCAGTCGGCATGCCGAAGTGGAGTGAAGCCGACCAGACACTTGCGAGAGCTTTGCAGAAGGAAATCGCCGCCAAAGTGGAAGGGCTGAAAGAAAAGGTGGAACCGCTTTCAGAACCCGTCAAAGAGCCAACTGGCGGGGGATCGGATGATGTTGGCGACATTTCCTGGAACGTTCCCATGGTCTATATGTTGTATCCCGCAAATATTCCCAATCTTCCGGGGCACAGCTGGGCCAACGGTGTTGCGATGGCCACGCCCATCTCGCACAAAGGATCGACGGCGGGCGCCAAGGTGCAAGCCCTCACCGCGCTCGATTTTCTATTGCAGCCCGAACTCGTCAAGCAGGCGTGGGATTATTTCCGCAATGTCCAAACGAAGGAGATTCATTACGAGTCATTTCTCGCTCCGGACGACAAGCCGGCGATCGAAATGAATAAGGAAAAAATGGAAAGATTCTTGCCGCAGCTGAAGAAATTTTATTATGACCCTACGCGGTACAAAACATATTTGGAACAGCTGCGCATTTCGTATCCGACCGTCAAAACGCAACCGTAGCGCGGCAATTTGAGTGAGCTGGTTTCATCACTGCACTTTTGGATCGGTTTCGTTGCCAATCGCGCCTCTGCGATCGGCGCCGTGCAAGATACCATTCGCGTCGCGAAAGAAGGACCGCTTGCCGGTGCGCCCATACTGGAGCGGCGTTGCGGCAAGTTCATACCTGGCCGGCGCGCCCAGCGTGCTCGCTCCCAAGATTACGTAACGAAGGGTGTAGCTATTTTTCTGGCCGGTGGCGAGGTCGGAATCCACCAGGCCCGCCGCGTCACCATTGGCGGCGCCGTGCAAAGGAGGGCCGAGATTTGCCAAGGATTCAGGCAGCCGCCCGAACTTTTGCCGGTACGCTTCCACGGCCTCCGCAAGCTTCTTGATCGCCCCGATCGCGCCGCTCTCGGTCGCTTCCATCTCTTCGGTGTCCCACTCCACCTCAAGCGCGGGAAGATCGAGGAACAGCACGCCAAGGGAAAGCAGCTTCCATTCTCCATCTTCGCGGACAAGTCCCATGGTGATGACGTGTACGTTTTCACCGGTCGAATCCGCAGCGTCGCGCAGCTCCAGCGGCAGAAACGCGATGTTGTCGCGGAGTTCCGCGCCGCCGATCTGCATCTCCGTCGTGACCTCGGGAGTTTCGCAGCGCACGATGGGGCGGCCGACGGGATTTGCAGAGGCCGTGGCCTTGCCCGGTTCATTGAGAAGCACAAAGCGTTTCATCAATGCTACGCGAGCGGCGGGCGTCATTCGGGAGAAAGCTTCTTTGTTCCGCGCCGTCAGGAACCGGCTGAACTCCGACTGCGTTTGCGAGCACGCGGCAAGCAATGCGTCGCGCAACGCTCCACTCGGGCCCGCGGCCGGCGCCGACATACTTGCTGGTGTGCTGGTGGACTTGGAAGTGGACTCTTGCGCGGAGCAATTAGCGGCGGCAAGAAGAAAAGCACATGTCAGCAGGAAGCTTCTTTTCTCAAGTCGCGTTTTCCGTGAACTCACGCTAATCCTTCGCCACGCTCAGGATGGCCGCGAGGTTCTGGGTAAAGCTCGATCGCGGCATGACCTCGTCACAGCCCGCCGCTTGCGCTTGCACCGCAAGATCTTGCTGCACGTGAGACAAGAATCCAACCACACGTACATTTTTGCTCGTGAGGCGCAGTTTCTCAATCGTCTGGATCGGCGCGCTACGCGCATTCAAATCCACAATCACCAGCCGTGGCCCGCTTTCCATCAGCCCCAACAGCGCATCGCTATTCGTAGCCACTTTCAGTTCCACGCCAAGCTGCTTGGCGGTTTCCGCCAGCTTCATCTGAAAAAACAGGTCATCCATCAACGCTACGACTTTCCCCATTTGGTCTGGCCTCTTCTCTCTAATCGCTCAATCGCAGTCATCCTATTATGCGCCAGGCCTTCATCGCCGTGGCGGCTTTCGGTAAGATGCACAATTGCGTGAAAACGATGAGCGAGCATTCCGAAGATCTTCGTCTTGGCGCTTCTGGGCCACGCGATGTCACTTTGTACTCGCGTCCCGGCTGCCATCTTTGCGAGGAAGCTAAAACGGCTATCGCGCCGTTTCTGCGCGAGTTCCGGGCCGTCTTGCACGAAGTGAATGTAGACGACGATCCGCTTCTGAAGGAGCGCTACGGCTGCGATGTTCCCGTGATTTTCATCGGCCGCCACAAAGCGGCGAAGCATCGAGTGGACCTGGCGCAGTTTCGCCGCCAGCTTCAAGAAGCCGCATCGAGCTGACGCTCCAAAGCTATTCGTTTCAAGGAGAATTCAGGAACTTTAGTGGCTGCCGCTGTCCGCGCTGTGGGCGCCAACGGTTTCGTCCGGCACCGCGCCCTTGCGGCCCTTCACACGATCATAAACGCTGACCTGGCTCACCGAACCAAGCGCCTCGTTGTAGAAGGTGGGAATTCCCAGCGCCGTACGCAGCTCTTCGTTGAACTTGCGCAAATTCGCGAGGTGCGTCGCCAGAGCCGGAATTTTCAGCCCATCGTCCGTCAGCAGAAACTTCTGATAGCCCGCGTCCCACAATCGCGTGAACTGGCCCTTCAGCATGATGGTGGGCACAATCGTCATCTGGTAGAGATCGCCCGTGCCCTTGCGAAACTCCGCGCCACAGCCGTACTTCTCGACGCGCACCACGCCCCGCGTGCTGCCCACGGCAAATCCCAGCGCCGCCAGGCTTTCAATCGCTCTCGGTGAAAACCGCTCTTCGACATTCCACATAGTGTTCTCAGAGTAATGAATGCGCGCGTTCCTGTAAAGCGGCGCCCATTCATCACAAAATTGAAGTAACGCTTGCCGACCCCTAAATCGGGCAGAGGATTACTTCTGAAAAGACATTAAGGTCAAATTAACGCAGCTGTAACACTCCTTTTTCCGAACATTCATGGCAATTCAGTCTCATAACCGTACGGGGTTGTGTTCGCCGCGCTCGCCGATATCCACAGAGTGGGGTTCGACTTGCGCGCGGGCCCGGTCATAAATGGAAGTAAATTCTCGGGTGAAGGGGTGTACTCGTATGACGAACGTATATCGCCAGGTTCTTGTGTGCCTTGGTTTATCGCTCTTGCTGGCTTCGGCGTCTGGCGCGCAACAGACACTTGGCTCCATCAGTGGAACCGTCAAAGACAGTAGCGGCGGGGTAGTGTCAAAAGCCACAGTGAAGGTTCGCAACCTGGCGACGAACCTCACGCAGACAGCCACCTCGAAGGAAGATGGCTCGTACAGCATCGCGGATCTTCCCATCGGCACCTATGAGGTGACTTACTCGCAGACCGGTTTTAGGACGGAAGTGCACTCACAAATTCTGGTGCAGGGAGATCGCACGACCACGCTTAACTCCGCCCTGCAGCCCGGTGAAGTCAACACGCAGGTGACCGTTACCGGAACTCCCCTTCTCAACCAGGTAGATACGACCAATGGATATACCATGGGCTCGGATTTGATCGAAGCAATTCCGCTGGGCACGGGTAGTTTTACGCAGCTGGCAATTCTCGCGCCTGGATTGAGCGCGGATCTGCTCTCCGGCTCGGGAACTAACGCCGGGCTTGGCAACCAGAGCATTTGGGCGAATGGCCAGCGCGACACCAGCAACAGCGTCTCGCTAAATGGCATCAGCGGCAACAATGTCTTCAGCGGGAAAACCTCGAGTCAGGTCGCGTCCAATCGCGTTCTTTTTAACGTTGGAGAGGGCAACACCGTTGCCGGAGAAACGCAGACGAGCACTTCCGTATACATTGCCATTGGCGAAGGGGTGCCGACACCTCCACAGGAGACTCTTGAAGAGCTCCGCGTGAACACCTCCATGTACGACGCGTCGGAAGGGGCTAACAGCGGCGCCCACATTTCGATTATCACGAAGAGTGGCGCGAACGATTTCCACGGCCAAGCATACGAATACCATCAGACGAGTGCCTGGAACGCCGCACCGTTCTTCCGGAACGCCGACACCAGCATCCCTGCTTCCCAGAAGGTTCCCGAACTTCATCGTAATCAGTTCGGAGGAACGCTCGGCGGCCCAATCATTAAGGATAAAATGTTTTTCTTCGGCTCGTACCAGGGTATTCGCACCACCGATCAACTCGCGGCAACCTCCGATGTCACGGTGCCTACCGCGCTCACCAACGACCGCTCGGACACAGGAATTCTCGCGGCCGCGAACGAATCCGTCGGATGCGGCCAGACTGGGGCTCCGGCATGCCTCACCTCGGCCTCGCAAATCGATCCGGCAGCGCGAAAGCTGCTGAATGCCAAGATTGGCGGAGGATTCTTAATTCCGTCGGCTGGGAGCATCAATTCGGACTTTAGCGACGTAATCCTCTCGGGTGTGCCGGCGCGCTTTAACGCAGATCAAGCGAACGCCAATATCGACTACAATTTCAGCGCGAAGGACAGACTCAGCGGCAAGTACTATTTCCAGAATGATCCTAGCGTCAGTCCGTTTGCGCAATCTCAACTTTTCGGCTCGCCGCAGACCCTGCAGGCGGGAAGCCAGGTCTTTTCACTGGTAAACAATACGGTCTTGACTCCCAATTTGAACTGGCAGCAAAAATTCGGATTCATCCGAGAGTCTGCATTCGGACGGACCGCGCAAGCTTTATCTCCTTCCGATGTCGGAATTAATCTCCTCAACGATCCGTTGTTCCCCACAATTAACATATTCACGGCGGATACTGCCTTGGGCAATGGTCTGACAATCGGTCCGAACGGCAATTTCGCCAATGCGGGCATTTTTCAGAATCAGCTTGGAGCAGGTTCCAATATCGGCTGGATTCGGGGGCGGCACTCCTTCTCATTCGGTGCTAGCTTTGACCGAACGCAGCTCAACGTCGTCAATAAGAACTCCCAAGTGGCGCAGGTCGACTTCAGCAATTTCTACGATTTCGTTACCGGGGCCGTGGAACCGGGCCTGAACAACTCGGTGCTTTTTAACGGTACAAGCAATCGTTATTACCGTTCAAACCAAATTGGTGCCTACGCGCAAGATAACATTCGGTTGACTCCGCACATTTCTCTTAGCCTCGGGTTTCGCTACGATTACGATGGCCCCCTGGTCGAAAAGTACGGTCGCTTGGTTAACTTCGACCCGCAACTCTACAATTACAATTCCTCGTCGGACACCATTGTGAACACCGGACTCGTCGTAGCCGGGAACAACCCGAATTTTGCAACTCCGGGCGTCAGCAATTCGACATTGAAGAATCTCCAGCAGGCTTTCGAGCCCAGGCTCGGCGTGGTTTGGAGTCCTTCCTTCTTGAAGAACTTTGTGGTGAGGGCGGGCGCGGGATTGTACGCCGACCGCGGCGAGTTCTTCGCGGAGTTGTCCAGCGTTGGCGGACAATTCACCGGGCCGTTCGGTGTGACTCTTGCCGCGCCGTTCACCACGCAGTTTCCGGCCGTAGCTGGGGCGACTTTGTCCACGCCCTTTGGGACAACCCCTCCGCCCCCGCCTCCCGCGACGTTGGCCGGGATCAATGCCGAAGTTTTGAATCAAGCGTCCCTAATTCAGGGTAATGCACCCTTTCAGTTTGGCGGCTACGACGTGAATAATAAGCTGCCATATACGGAGAATTGGACACTCGATCTTCAATGGCAGCCAGTTAATACGCTGGCGCTTACGCTGGCCTACGTTGGAAATCATGGCGTTCACGGAACCATTCCCGTGCCGTTCAACGAGCCGGGCATTGCTACCCAGCAACATCCAATTAATGGCCAGGTCTTTTCCTACGGATACGACATTCCGGGAATACCCCAGGAAACGGTCAACACATTTGACGGCGGAAACATAGATCTGCGCACGCCCTTCATTGGCTACAGCGCAAATTCGGAATTATATAAAGCCGAAGGTATCTCGAACTATAATGCTCTGCAGTTCGGTGTGAACAAGCGTCTGAGTCACGGGCTTTTGATCAACGGTTCCTATACCTGGTCGCATGCTCTTGACGAGCAGAGCGGCCTTGGACTCTTCTTCACCGGTAACGATCCCAACGTTCTGAGATCTGCCTATGGCAATTCAGACTTCGATCGCACTCACGTCATTACTGTAAGTTATCTGTATACGTTCCCGGATGTGGTCCACAACGCAGGATTTGCGAGCAAAGCCTTCAACGGATGGGGTGTAAGCGGTATCACCGTGCTGGAGAGCGGCCAGCCGTACAGCGTCTCGGACTTTTCAGGCGCGTTCGCGGGAATTTACTTCAATAATTTCGATCTAATAACCAACCCTATCGTCTCGTTTGCTCCCGGTCAGAATGCGCACACCGCACAGCTGCAGGGGACGACGGGCGTAAATGCGGGAATGCCGGTTCTCAATCCCGCTGCTTTCACGGCTCCCATACTCGCCCCTGGGACCAACGGTGTGCCTCCGTGCAACGGCACAATTTGCGATATGGCGGAAACCGGCTTCGGCACCGTTGGACGCAACGTTTTCCGCGGGCCATTTCAGGATCGATGGGACTTTTCGGTCAACAAGGACACAAAGCTGACAGAACGGTTTACCCTGAAATTTACGACTCAATTTTTCAATATCTTCAACCATCCAAGTTTCGACACCCCCAACAATAACGTCGAGTTCAACCCGACGTTTAGCAAAATTCCGGTCATCGTCAGCAGCAATCCGGGAGGCCACCTCGGCGTGATTCAGCACACCATCGGCAGCCCGCGGTTCATTCAGATGGCGCTGCACCTCACCTTCTAGTGTTCTAAAACGTAAACCCTAACGAGTTGGGAGTCGGGGCCGCGTTTGCGGCCCCGCATCATTTACGAGGCTTAAGGCGCTATTGTCCACCCAGAACCTCCGCCTCCGATCGTCCCACCCTCTCGGGCAATAACCGACTCATATCTCCGGGCTAGGCTCCCGCATCTAATTCGGAGTAAAATGGTCGGATATCCCGGCTTGGATAGGACCAGAGGGTTCTCTCGTAGCGACAAGACATGGCCAGCCCTAGACATATCGGCGCAACCCCCGGCGAATCAACGGCTCAGGCGAACCGCGCCGGAGAGTCCCTATTGGACCGGATTGGGAATGCGCCCCTGCTGCGTCTGGAACGCGTCGGTCAGGAATTCCCTCACGTAGAGTTCTGCGCCAAGGCCGAGTGGTTCAACCCGGGCGGTTCCGTAAAGGACCGGCCTGCGCTCAGCATGATTCAGGCTGGGCTCGCTAGCGGCGCTCTGCGCCCCGGCAAGACCATCATTGACGCGACCAGCGGCAACACCGGCATTGCCTATGCCATGATCGCCGCCGCGCTCGGTTACCCCGTTAAGCTCTGCCTGCCGGACAGCGCCTCGCCCGAACGGAAACGCATTCTGACTGCCTACGGCGCGGAGATGGTGATCACGCCCGGCGATGAAGGCACCGACGGAGCGATTCGCCGAGTTCACGAAATTGTTGCCGCCGACGCTGACAGATATTTTTATCCGGATCAGTACAGCAATCCGGCGAACTGGCAGGCGCACTACCGCACCACGGCCAACGAAATCTGGGAGCAGACCTCCGGTCGCGTCACGCATTTTGTGGCGGGGCTAGGCACCAGCGGCACGTTTGTGGGAACGACGAAGCGGCTCAAAGAGCTGAATCCTGAAATTCAGTGCGTGAGTCTGCAGCCGGATGCATCCTTCCACGGCCTCGAGGGCTGGAAGCACATGGAGACGGCCATTCGTCCCGCGATTTACGATGACACGCTCGCGGACGAGAATCTTTCCGTTTCCACCGAAGAATCCTATCGTTTGGTGAAGCGTCTGGCGCGCGAAGAGGGCTTGCTCGTCAGTCCCAGCGCCGCCGCGGCGCTGCTGGGTTGCTTCCAGGTTGCGTCGCGCCTCCCAAAGAATGAGCACGCCGTCATCGTCACTGTTTTCGCGGATTCCGCGTCGAAGTATTTGAATGAACGATTTTGGGATGAAGAGTAAGGATGCCGAACGAGCCTTCACTCTGGATCAGCACGCACCTCGCGGAGAAAATCCGCGCGCATGGCGCGGAGACCTATCCGCATGAATGCTGCGGGGCGTTGCTGGGGCGTGACCGGGATGGAATAGATCTCGGCGCGTACGAAGGAGCTATGGGTCCCCGGCCGAAACTCGTCAGGGAAGTACTTGGGCTCTTTCCGCTGATCAATCGCCGCGACGATTCGCCGCGCAACCGTTTCTCCGTGACCGCCGAGGATGTCCGCTCCGCGGAAAAGGCTGCGGGCGAACAAAAAATTGAGGTTGTTGGCTGGTATCATTCGCATCCGGATCATCCCGCGAGGCCGAGCCAGTATGACCGCGATCATGCCTGGCCCTGGTATAGCTACATTATCGTCAGCGTGCAGGGCGGAGCGCCGCAGGACATGACCTCCTGGCGTCTGAACGACGATCGCGAGGAGTTTTCGCCGGAAGGTATTGAGATTCGCCACCGCGCCGCGGTTTAGCGCGCTGGGTCCAGAGCAATGGAGAAAAAATAAGATGCCCGTGAAAGTCATGATTCCGTCGCCGCTTCGCCCCTACGCCGGGAAGCGCGACTTCGCAGAGTTCAGCGCCCGCACGGTTGGCGAGGCGCTCGGCCATCTCACCACGGAATTCGCTGAATTGCGCAAGCACCTCTTTACGGAAGAAGGTAAGCTGCGCAGCTTCGTCAACGTCTACGTGAACGACGAGGACATTCGCTATCTGGCGAAAGAAGACACGCCCACCAAGGACGGCGATACCATCAGCATCATTCCGTCCATCGCGGGCGGCAGAATTTAGCTGCGCAAGTCCGCGCGAGTTGAGAATTCTCTCTACGCTCTCCGCGCTTGGCAGACGAACAGAATCTAAGAGGACTGGGGAAATCGCAATGGCCACAACCACACAGCCGCGGACCGGCATGAAGCCAGCTACAAGCCTTTCCAATGAAGAGATTTTGCGTTACAGCCGCCATCTGATCATGCCGGAAGTGGGCATGGAGGGGCAGCTCAAGCTGAAGAACGCCAAGGTGTTGCTCATTGGCACGGGCGGCCTCGGCGCGCCGCTAGGTTTGTATCTCGCGGCGGCCGGCGTCGGCAAACTCGGCCTCGTTGATTTCGACGTCGTGGATTTTACGAATTTGCAGCGCCAGGTCACGTTTGGCACCACGGATGTTGGCAAGCCCAAGAGCGAAGCCGCCCGCGCGCGCCTTTCGAATCTCAATCCCGCCATTGAAATTATATCGTTCGAAACGCAGCTGACCAGCGCCAACGCGCTCGAGCTCTTCAAGGATTTTGACATAATCGTGGATGGCACGGACAATTTTCCGACGCGCTATCTCGTCAACGATGCGTGCATCTTGCTCGGCAAGCCCAACGTGTATGGTTCGATTTTCCGCTTTGAGGGGCAGGCCACTGTTTTTGGGATGCCCGACGGGCCGTGCTATCGCTGCCTCTATCCCGAACCGCCCCCGCCAGGACTCGTGCCGTCCTGCGCCGAAGGCGGCGTGCTCGGTGTGTTGCCCGGAATCGTCGGCTCCATTCAAGCCATGGAAACGATCAAGTTGATTCTCGGCCGCGGTGACAGCCTCATCGGACGTTTGTTGCTCTTCGACGCGCTGGGAATGAAATTCCGCGAGCTGAAACTGCGCAAAAACCCGAATTGCCCGGTATGTGGCACGAATCGGACCATTACAAAGCTCATTGATTACTTCGAATTTTGCGGTGTCCGCGGCGAAGAGGCCCCAGGACCTAGCGTGCAAGTCCCGGAGATTACTCCGCGCGAATTGAAAGCCAGGCTCGATCGCGGTGATGACTTGTTCATTCTCGACGTGCGCGAGCCGCACGAATACCAGATATGCAATCTCAAGGGACATCTGATCCCGCTCGGCGAACTCACGCGGCGCGTGCATGAGCTGGATTCGTCGCAGGAAATCGTCGCGCATTGCCGTAGCGGCAAGCGTTCCGCCGAAGCCGTGGATTTCCTGCGCAAAGCCGGATTCCGCAAAATCCTGAATCTCAAGGGCGGCATTCTTGCCTGGTCGGATGAAGTGGATCCATCCGTTCCGAAGTACTAATCGGTCTTCGAGAAGCTTCTATTCGCAGGGACAAGCGCAGTTCGGCGGCGCTGTGCACCCTTACTCGTGTGGCGATTCCCCTTGTCGTTGGGGATGTGTGAAGTCATACTTTCCGCGGTTCAGGAGAAGACATGGCACCAACAAAAATTACGGTCAATCACAGTGGCTCCATCCGCGTCGAAGGCGAATTCGAAATTGTCGATCCGGAAGGAAAACCGTTTGGCCTGGCAGGCCGGACAACGATTGGACTCTGCCGCTGCGGCCACTCCTCGAACAAGCCCTTCTGCGACGGCTCGCACAAGACCTCCGGCTTCGCTGATACCGTTGTCGCCCGCGAGCTTCCACCGCCGAAGCCGAAGCTCTAAACGCGCCTTAGCACATGCAATTCACTGTTCTCTTGCCTGAGACTGTCTCACAGTGAGACGGGCAAGTGTTTCTCTCTGATACTGCCCATCCGCCCGGTAACCTTAACGAAACAAAAACGATAGCGTCCAAAGCTCCAAATCTTGGCTTGCTTGTGCCGTCTCGACTGACTCGATCGATCCAGACCATTCGCCCTGCCCGTCCGTAAGCTATTTGATTTCAGCTAGTTGCAAGCCTGTATTTTATATAATGAAAGGGCACAAACTTGCTTCATTTGGTAGTTCGCAGTCTTTCTTAGGCATTTGGGGGATTTCGTGGGTGTTTGGGGCAGAATCGTCGGGCTTCTCCGGGGCATCCGCCTCGCAGTCTCCACGCCCAGCGCGCGCGCGCGTGCCCTCTTCGCTGGATCCTTGGCGGGTCTGACCTTCTTCTCGATAGCCATTTTCTATCTGCGGCAAGCCAGCGTCGCCGGCTCTCCACAAGTCTATCTTTATCTTGAGGTTGGCGGCACGCTCCTTAGCTTTTGTTACGCCGCCAACGCGCTCGTCCGTTTTCGCGGCACGCATGATCGCACCGCGCTCATCCTGGCCTTTGGTTTTGTTCTGTCTGGAATTATAGAGACCGTCGGCTACTTTGGCCTGAACGATAGCCTCGCCTCGGGGACGGTTGTCTTGTCGCATGTCCCCATGGGCTGGATGGTGAGCCGGACGCTCCTGGCGATCCTGTTGCTGGCCGCCATTGCCGTCGAGCGCTACATGCCCACTGCGCGGCAACCCAGCAAAGAAACCGCCGCTGCACTCCTGGTCGTTGCGATTGCCGCTTATGTGACCAGCGCCGCGTTCTTGGCCGCGCCCTCAGCGCCCGTGGCACATGCCGCTAACGTTTTGTCTCGCCCCTGGGATTTGCTTCCCGCTGCTCTCTTCTCGGTAGCTGCGCTGTGCTTCTATCAGCGCCTCCAGAACGACAAGAACAAGAAGGGCGCAGCAAGCCTTTTCGACTACTCGCTCTTCATTGTCGCAGCCCTCAACGTCGTTTGCCATGTGGCCGCAGCATTCTCTCGGCAGCTTTTCGACGGCCCATTCTTCCTCGCGGAGTTGAGCAAGACCTTCGGGTACATCGTCATTCTCTCCGGTGCGTTGCTAGACCAAGCGCGTCTCTTTGAGCAGGTTCGCTCGATGGCCGTCAGCGACCCGCTCACGGGTCTCGCCAACTACCGGCGTCTCATCAGCGTTTTGGAAGCGGAACTGGACCGTTCGCGCCGCACCCAGCGGCCCTTCAGCATCGTGCTTCTCGATATGGACGGCCTCAAGATCATCAACGATCACTTCGGCCATCTCACTGGGAGCCGAGCGCTCGTTCGCATCGGCAAAGTCTTGCGGAACCATTCCCGAGCCATTGACACTGCCGCTCGATACGGCGGCGATGAGTTCGCCTTGGTCCTGCCCGAAGCCGCGAAGGATATTGCGACTCGTGTCGTTTCAAGAATTCGCGAGCGCCTCGCCGCGGAGAGCGAGCCACCAGCGCTTTCCGTGAGCGCCGGCGTCGCCGCGTTTCCCGAGGATGGCGACACGCCCGAAAAGCTTCTTGGCGCCGCCGACCGCGCACTCTACGCCATGAAGTACCGCCGTGTCAGCAGCGTACAAAATCTCACGCGGATCGCCGCGTGCCTGTGAGGATGAACAACGATCATGCCTCGCAAAGCCAAATTTATGTTTCACCGGGCCGAAAACCGCATCCCGATGGAGATCCCCGTGCTCATTGACGGCCATCGCCAGGTGCCCGGCTCGGAATCGACTTTTACGGAAAACGTGAGTGCGCGTGGCGCGCGTGTGGTCAGTGTGCGCCGTTGGGAACAGGGCGAAAAACTGGTCTTCGCCTCGCGCACTGGAGAGTTTCGCTCCCCGGCCCGGGTAGCTTACTGCGAGCCATTGCAAGGCGACGGCTTTGCCATTGGCGTGGAGTTCCTCGAGCCAAAAGGGCGATGGGTAGTTCAATCCCCAAGATAGCTTGACGTAAAACGGCGAGCGGATAGGAGGGAAACGCCTGGAACAAACGAAGACAGAAAACTGGTGCAAAAAATTCAAGAAGGCTTGAAGCGCTTGGCGGATCGTAATCTGATCACCAGGCGCTTCATCTTTTTAGCGTCCAATTTTCTTCGAACTGTGCGTTAGGCTTTTCGCGCGACGAGCATCAGGCATTCGCCGAAGAGAACGGAGGGCGACATCAATGTCCCGGCGATTTCTTCATTTCGCTTTCGTTGTGCAGGATCCTTTTCTTTCCGAAAAGCCAGTTTAGTGTAGAGCCAGATCCAAGGGGCGCAAATCGCGTACAGGTAGCTCACCGGCTTGATGTGCGTGTGCCGTGTTTCGATCAGTTGAAAACCGGACATATGCAGTTCGTATCGCAGTTCGGAGAATGTCGCGAGCCCGATGTGATGCAATGGATGCCGCGAAGTTTCGTTCAACGGCCGCGAGTCCCGTCCGAAGAACCCGCTGCCGAAAAAGCGCACCCGCGATCGCAACGCGGTAATGTTCGGCGTCGTCAGCACCAAGAGACCGCCCGGCTTGAGGATGCGGCACATCTCTCTCAAAAATGAAAAGTGATTTTCCAGATGCTCGATTCCTTCCGTGGAAATCACCGCGTCAAACATCTGGCTCTGCCAGGGAAGCGGCCCATCCAGATTCACGCGCTCGAAGGCCTTGCCTAGCTGCGCTTCCGCTTCCTGGTCCACGTCCGCTCCCAACGCGTTGAATCCCCGCTCGAGGAGCGCCAGCGTGAGGGCCGCGGATCCGCCGCACGGAGCATCCAGCACTCGAGCGCCCGGAGGCAGTCCGAGCGTAGGAACGCGCTCCAAAACCGCTCGCTGAATCACGGTCGGCTCAGGCGGCGTCATAGCTGTCGCCATTTCCCGAGCACGTCCTCATAAACGCGAATCGTGTTCTCCACCATGCGCCCCGCCGAAAATCGTTGCTCGATTTCTTGCCTACCCGCGCTGCCCAGCCTTTTCCGCAGCGCTTCATCATTCATCAGTCGAAGCATGGCGGCAGCAAACTCTTTTCCGTTTGGTTCCACGACCAGCGCCGTCTGCTCGTTGTCAACCACTTCCCCCAGCGCCCCGCGCCGCGTCGAGATGCAAGGCAAACCAACCGCCATTGCCGCTTGCAGCGCCGTCCCCAAACCCTCGAACTCCGACGGAAAGACGAATGCATCGAGCGCCGCGTAAACCCGCGCGACATTGTTCACGAATCCTGGAAAAAGCACCGCTTCCGTCAGCCCCAGCCGTTTTGTCAGAGTTTCCAATCCCGCGCGGCACTCGCCGTCCCCCGCCAGCAGCAGTCGTGCTTCAGGATGCAACTCTCTCACGGCCTGCAGCGCGTCGATCAAATGCCGTTGCCCCTTTTCCGGCACGAATACGCTCACGCAGCCGAAGAGAAACTCGTTGTCCTTAATCCCCCAATGTTGCCGCGCACTGCACCGTTCCTCCGGCGTCGGCAGCGCAGGGATCTCCACTCCTTCGTTCACGATCGATAATCTTGCCGTGGCGATCCCCGAGTTCATCAAGCTCTGCGCAACATCTTTGCTATTGGCCACGAACCGTTCCACTGCGCGGTATCTTGCTTGCGACACAAGGTTCTTCTGCAACGGAAATCCAATTCGCCGCGAGAGCAACAACGGTAGCCGCCGGTACGCTTTGGCGAGCCACGCGGCCGTCAGCGCATGCGGCTCATTGAGATGAACGATCTCGAATCGGCCACCAGCAATCAACCGGTGCAGCGCGCGAGCCGCCCACCCGCGTAATCCCAGCCGCGGAACTTGATGCACGCTGATCCCCGCTGCGGCGACCCGTTTAGCCAGCGGTGAATCCTGCGCCGCCAGCAACTCCACTTCGTGTTTGCGCTCCTGTAGCCCGCGCAACGTCAGCCAAGCCTGGCTCTGTCCTCCACGCCATTCGCGTTCCAAGTCTACATAAAGCACTTTCACGGCGTCTTCATTCCATTGGCGCGGCCTTCCGTCTCGACCAGTTCTTCAAGCTTCTTGAACTTCAGCCAGGTGCTGCGCGCCGCCATTCTCGAAATGACCCACCCTCGATAGCCATCGAGAAATCCGAGGCTCAGCACATAATTGTTGAACCAGCTCCACGGGGCCGCGAACCACATTGCGGCTCGCCAGCTTCGCTTTCCCGCCGCGAACATCTGTTGCGCTGCCAGCGTCGTATATCGCTCGACTTTTTGTTCGTGTTCTTGCACGGAGCGCAGTGTGTAGTGCAGCAAATCGCCGTGGAGGCGTCCGGGTTTCCCTTCGAAGCGCAATGCCTCATGAATGATCCCGGAAAAGTGCGCCGCATCACGCCGGAAAAGTCGTCGTTGATAGTCGGGATACCATCCCGTGTGTTTCACCCACGCGCCCAGGTACCACGTCCGCCGCGCTAACTCGTAAACCGCAAACTCCGGCTCCTTATCCTTCCACGCGAGCAACGCGCTATGCAGTTCCGGACTTAATTCTTCATCCGCATCCAGAGACAAGATCCAGTTATTGCTTGCCGCCGTCGCCGCAAAATTCTTCTGCTCCGCAAAATCCGTCCACGCGCGTGTAATCGCCCGAGCACCGTATTCTCGCGCAATTTCCGCTGTGCGATCCTTGCTTCCGCAATCCACCACAACAATTTCGTCCGCAACACCTTTGATGGAACTCAAAACACGCGGCAGGTTTTCTTCTTCATTGGAAGTGATCAAGCAGACGGAGAGGCGGTTCATCGGACTCCGGGCAAGATTCGAATCGGCGCTAGTATCTCACAAAGCCGATTCGCCGGATTCGCATGGCGGTTGGAATCGTCCGGCAGGGAAGGGAACCCCGATTACTTTGGCCTGAAATTCACGCGAATCATGCTCACGCCGATTCGAAACTCCCCCCCATCCATCAACATCACCGCCCGCGCGCGTTCTTCTTCGTAGAAAGTGCCGTTTGTCGAATCCAAATCCTTCAGATTTACATGCGTGTCCCGCACTTCCAGCACGCAGTGATGCCGCGAAATCTCAGGGTCGTTCAGCGCGATATCCGCGCCCTGGCGGCCCAGCACCACGCGCGGTTTGCTCAGGATATGGCTTTCGCCCTTCGAAGGCCCTGATAAAATAGTGAGCACCACATTTGCACCCGCTGGCAGTTTCAGCCCCGGGTCTAAAGGCGCCAGATGCAGATTGGAGCTGGTCGCATTCGCTCGAGCAAAGGAGGGAAGAGGCGACATCACCACGGTGGAATCCACCTTCCGCTTGATTTCCACAACCGTGTTCTGCCCGCACTTCGAACACTTGAACTGCACTTTCGGGTGTCCGCCAAACTCCGAATCCTTTAGCACATGCTCTGTTCCGCAATGAATACAGGCCGTTTGCATCTCTCAAAATTAACACCTTCCGCCGCGCTTTTGGCGGAGTTTGCCGCCCGCAAGACGGAACGGTTAATCCGCCGCTGGCTCCACGCGCGTTTTCCGCAGACTCGGTTTCGACTCGACTTCCTGTGTTAGGATTAGGGATTCCAGATCAATCAGGGGAGCGTCTGTGTCGGAACATATTTCGCGCAAAGAACTGAAGCAAGACAAAATCAAGGAAACCATCGAGCACGGCGCCGAAGCCGTTATTTCTCATAGCCAGTTCGCGCTCATCGTCATCATTGCCGCGCTGGTCGTCGGCCTCGGCTACGGCGGCTGGCGCTTTTACGTCGACCGCCAGACGGTGCAGGCATCCACGGCGTTCGACGGCGCCATGAAGGCTTACCAGGGCCGTATTGGCTCCGCCCCCGATCCCGCCGATCCCAATGAGCCTGTGTATCCCGATGAACCCACGCGCGTTCAGGACGCCCAGAAAAAGTTCACCGCCGTCGCCGACAAATATCCCAGCACAAATCCGGGAAGGCTCGCGCGCTACTATTCCGCGCTGTGCCTCGAAGACCTGGAGCGTCACAATCAGGCCCTCGAAGAGCTAAAGAAAATTAGCAGCGGCAGTGACAAAGAGCTCGCCGCCATGGCGCAATATCAAATGGCTGAGATCTACTCCCGCACCGGCCAGGCCAACGACGCCATCAAGGTGTTTCGAACCTTAGCCGACAAACCCTCCGTGCTCGTGCCTCGTCCGCTCGTGCTTCTGGAATTAGCGAGTCTGTTGCGTAAGACCAATCCGCAGGAAGCCACCACGATCTATCAGCAGATCAAAAAAGAATTTCCAGACACCACTATGGCCGACGAAGCCGATCGCGGTCTGGACACGATTTCGCCGAAGTCCTGATTCGCCCCGCAGCTTGCCGTTCGCGCGGATCAGCTGGAAACAACGGAGCGGCCCATCGATCGAGTTCCCACTCTTGCTCCCTGGGCGATGCACGCCGAGCAATCGCGCGGCCGCCGCTATCCGGAGCCCGCGCATCCCTACCGCAGCGACTACGCGCGAGACCGCGACCGCATCATTCATTCCCGCGCGTTTCGCCGCCTCGAAGCCAAAACGCAGGTCTTCACCACGCGCTACTCCGACCATTTCCGCAATCGCTTGACGCATACGCTCGAAGTCGCGCAAATCGCCCGCACCGTCGTCGCCGCGCTCGGCCTGAACACCGAACTCGCCGAAGCCCTCGCGCTCGTTCACGATATTGGCCACCCGCCTTTCGGTCACGCTGGTGAACGCAAACTCAACGAACTGATGCGCGCGCACGGCGGCCTCTTCAATCACAATCTGCATGCTCTTCGAATCGTTGAGCAATTCGAGAATCGCTACCTGGACTTTCCCGGCTTAAATCTTACGTTTGAAGTTCGCGAAGGCATCATCAAACACTCGCGCGATTATTCCGCCAAGGAATTCCCGCAGCTCACCGAATATCTTCTCGATGAGCGCCCGCCGCTCGAAGCGCAGCTCATCGATTGCGTGGACGAAATTGCCTACAACACCGCCGATCTCGACGATGCTCTCGAAGCCGAGCTTCTCGATCTCGCCGTCCTCCGCCGCGAAGTGCCGTTCTTTGGCGAACTCTATGCGAAAGTAGACGCCGCGCATCCCGGCGCCCGCGAAAGACTAAAGTTCAACGAAGTCTTGAGGCACATCCTCGATTCTCTGGCCTCCGACTTGATCGAAGCCACCCAGCAGCGCGTGCACGCCTCCCGCGCTTCTTCCGTGGACGACATTCGCAGGGCCCCAAAGCGCCTGGCCGGCTTCAGCGACGCTGCAACCGCGCGCAATGGCGCGCTCAAGCGCTTCCTCTTTACTCACATCTACAATCATCCCGCCATCGCCGAGGACTGCGACCATTCCGTACGCTGCTTGGAAGAACTTTTTAACTATTACCTCGGTTCGCCCGGCTCGATGCCAGGTTCCTACGAGGAACACGCACAAGCGGAACCTCGCCACGTCGTCGTCTGCGATTACATCGCCGGTATGACCGATCAATTCCTCCTTCGCCGCCATCACGAACATTTTGGAGATTCTACTCGTGGAAAATCCACCGCGCGTCACTCCCTCTAGCAAGGATTGCCCGTCAAACCTGCTCCAGGTGTTGGACGCATTAGAAGGATTGTACGGACCACAGAGGCTAGCCGGGCCCATCGATCCCTACGAAATGATTCTGTTTGTGAACTGCGGCTATCCCGCCGCCGATGCGTCCTGTGCAAAGGGATTTGACGCACTGAAACGCGAGGTCGGCTTGAAACCGAATGAGATTCTCGCCGCTTCGAAGCCGAAACTTGCCAAGTTGATGCGGCTCGGCGGAATCGTCCCCGAACTTCGCGCGGAGAGGTTGATGGAAATTGCCAGTAGCGTGAAGGACGAATTCGGCGGGAATCTGAAAGCCATCCTAAGAAAATCTCTCCAGGAAGAAAAAAGAGAACCTGGCAAAGGCATTCGCGCCGCAAAAAAAGTGCTTCAGCAGTTCCCCGTGATCGGCGAACCCAGCGCGGAAAAGATCCTGTTGTTCTCGAAGCTGTCGCCGGTCGCGGCGGTCCCCTCAGCGGCTCTCGACGTGCCAATCCGGCTATGGTTTGGCGAGCCTGGCAAGAACTATGCCGCGGATTACGCCAAGGCGCGCAATTTCCTGAGCGCCGAACTGCCCGACAATTTTGAGGCCCGCGGGAGAGCCTATCTCTTGCTCAAGAAACACGGCCAGGAGATTTGCAAGCGCTCCAAGCCCAAGTGCGAGCGCTGCCCGCTGACAGCCCAGTGCAATTATTTTCAAGCAAAGGCTGGCGACAGCAACCCAGAATGAATCACCAAAGTATTTAGCGTCTTACGACCCCCGAGCCATGCTCAAAAAGAGCGTCAAATACCGTTTCAATTTTTGCGTGATCAGGAAATTTTCCTTCACGTGCTGATGCCCGTTCTCGCCGAGCTTAACCGCAATTTCCGGATGCGACAGTAAGAACCGGATTTGATACGCGGTCCCCTCCACCGAATGCGACAACAGCCCTGTATGTTTGTGAATAATCTGAATCGGAATCCCGCCGACCGCGGAAGCCACCACCGGTTTTTTCTTCCATAGCGCTTCGGAAACCGTCAGCCCAAATCCTTCTCGCAAACTTTTCTGAATGACGATCGTCGAAGCGCGCTGCAGTGCGTTAACTTCAAGCGGCGCCCATGCTGGTAATTCCAGCACCTTGATGTCCGGGTCGTTGTTCGCTTCGCGCAACACTTCTTTCAATACAATCGCGCCCTCCGGATCATCCGAGGCGCTGCCGCCCGCCAGGACCAGCTGGCAATCGAAATAGCGCTTCACGATGCGGTACGCGCGGATCACGCCGACGGGGTCCTTCAAGCGGTCGAAGCGGGAAATCTGCGTTAGGATCGTGCGCTGCGGATCGATCTGATAGCGAGCAAGAACCTCCGCGATGAACTCCGGGTCGAGTTCTTGATTTTTTTCGGAAAGCGGATCGATTGCCGGATAAAAAAGATATTGCGGGATCGGCAGCTGCTGCGAAAACTCCGGAGAAGAGAACATCGCGCCGTCATACCGCGAGACAAATTTCTCCAGAAAATCCCAGACCGCCCGATGGGGGTGCGAAAGATCAATGTGGCAGCGCCACACCCAGTGATTCGAACCGGCTTTCCGTGCATCAATCAGCGCCGCCGGCTGGGGGTCATGAATCACCACGAATTCAGCGTCGAGCGGCAGCTTCGCGCGATTGCGCTCGTTGTACGCAAGGAAAATATCGAAATCCCGCTGGCTCGCATGATACGGTGCGCCGTGCAGTGCGTTGTGGAACGATTTTGTGACCTCAAAGAAGTCTTCGCCGCCCGTCATCACGTTCCATTGCATCGCCAGGTCGAGTTCTTCCGCGAGCGGCAGCAAGCGAGTAAGGATTTCCGCGACTCCGCCTCCCACGGCGGTCGAGTTGATCATCTCCATGCTACGGCCGCGCAGCGGTTTCGCCAGCGCTCGCAACTCTTCGATCTCGCCCTCGCCAAGGAGTCTTGCATAGTCCTCCAGCGGTATGCGGTTCAGGGCCAGGGTTTCGCTCACGCTTTCCTCCGTTCGCGGTCGATCAGGCGCAGCAACTTGGCGCGTGAGCTATCCAGCGTGTTGGTGTAAATGTCGATGCGGTTGACAGTGTCGGCAAGCGTCGCAAGCCCAAGCCCGCCCGCGAGCCAGTGCGAAAAATCGTTCGTCTGCAGTTGCAACCGCAGCCGCGAAGAGATGAAGTGAAAGTAGAAACCTGCGTGGCTGAGGTGCGCGATGCCATCTCTGAATTCGTCCAGCGTGCGCGCGCTGCGCCCCAGCGGCACAGTCACTTCCGTGCTCTCGCAAAAATAGAAGCGCTCCAGCGCGGACTGGCCCGCAAAATGGGGGAATGCCTTACAATATTCGCCCACGACCCGGCAAAGGTCGCTGCGCAGCGCTGCAATCGAAACATAGTCTCGAATATCCAGCGCCGCCAGCTGTTCCGCAAGATCGTCGCGGTTCGCATCCGCCAGCACCCATTGCGCAAAATCGTTCGAAAAACCCTCGGTAAGAAAATGATGGCTGCCCAGTGTTTGAAATGTATGGTGAAAAATAGACGCGTCGCTGCAATGCTCCAGCCCCGTCAGTAGTTCCGCCAGCGTTCCCGCGGACTGATTCCCAATACGCGTGAGGTACGAAACGGTCACGAACTCAAACGGAGTCTCCGCGTTAATCATCCAGGTGTTCCTTCCATTCTGCTGGGTTTTGTAGAGTCATTGCCCTCGCGCCGCAGAGCAGGAAAAATTCCGATACGTCGCCAAGTCACGGTACCTCCACGCGTTCCGGCGTTTCGATGCGAATCTCTGTCAGGTCCGAAAGCAGATGCGCGGCCCAGCGATACACGTTGTGCTCGCGCACGTTGCGCCTCATCCGCTCCATGCGGACTTCCTGCTCCCCTTCCGGCATTTCCAAAGCCTGGTGGATCCGTTCGGCCATCTGCGACACGTCGTAAGGATTCACCAGCAGCGCATCCGTGAGTTCGTGCGCCGCGCCGGCAAACGTGCTCAGGATCAGCGCTCCGCGCTCGTCCCCGCGCGAAGCCACGAATTCCTTGGCCACCAGGTTCATTCCGTCATGCAGCGAAGTGACCATGCAGAACGAAGCGGCGCGGTAATACCGCGAAATCTCTTCGTGCGAATGATGCTTCTTCAAGAACACGATCGGTTTCCATCGCGCCGTCTGGAACCTCGCATTGATGCGCACTACTTCCGCGCTAACCTCCTCCAGAAATATCCTATAGCGCTCGATATCCGTGCGGCTAGGCGCGCCGATCTGCACAAATGTAAATCTCTGCTGATAAACAGGGTTCAGCTCCAAGAAGCGCTCGATGGCGCGGAAGCGTTCCAGGATTCCCTTCGTATAGTCCACGCGATCCACGCCGACACCGAAAAGCGAAGCTTCAACTCCCAGCTCTGCGCAAAGCGCCGCGCGTTCCTCGCCCGAATTTCGCGTCTCGTTAATCGCGTGCGAATTTTCCGGGAAGGCCACGCTGATCGGATAGGGCCGCACCCGCGTAATGTGCCCTTGCCGGCTCACCGCGAACCTGTCCCACTCCGTAATAGCCTCCAGCGCGCGGTCCACGGTTTCCAGAAAATTGTTGCAGTGCGTCTGAATGTGAAATCCGATCAGGTCCGCCCCCAGCAACCCGTCCACGAGCTCACGTTGCCAGGGGCAAATGCCAAACACTTCCGCGTTCGGCCACGGAATGTGCCAGAAAATCGCGACGCGCGCATCGGGCCGCGCCTCCTTTACCATCCGCGGGAGCAGTGCGAAGTGATAATCCTGCGCCAACAGAATCGGCGATTCCGTCCCCTCCATTTCCTGCAAGACCGCGTTGGCAAACCGCCGGTTGATTTTTTGATACTGCAGCCAGTCTTCCGGCCGGAAAATCGGCCGCGTATGCGCGATGTGGCAGAGCGGCCACAGCCCTTCGTTCGAAAATCCCTCGTAGTAGCCTTTATCTTCTTCATCGCTGAGCCACACGCGGCGCAGCGTGTAACTCGGATGATCCGGCGGGACTCGCAACCGGTCGTTCGCATCAACAACTTCGCGGTCCGCGTTTCCTGACCCATTCGCAACCCACGTGCCGTTGCAGGCGAGCAGCACCGGTTCAAGCGCCGTTACCACCCCGCTGGCAGGTATAATAACGTTGATCGATTGGTCCTTTTCGTTGAAAACGTGCATGTACGGCTCGCGATTCGAGACCACGAACAGCGGTTTGTCCTGAAGTTTATTTCGTAAGCTGACGCGCAATCGTTCCGCCGTCCACAACGAAGCATTCGAATCACGCAGCCGCGCCTCTTCCTCCGCAATGGCCCGCGCCGTATTCAAGTCGCGCGCGAGATGCGTCACTTCGTGATTGATCTCGTCGAGGATCTCCCTGTTCGAGATCGCCGCTGGCGCGTTCGCTTGTCCCGTTCGCAGCGTCCGCAGCCACTTGGCCGTGCGCGTGAGCGGCCCGGTAAACGTCCATCGCACAAGTATCAGCGCCAATCCCGTGATCAAAAGTGTCTGTACAAGTGCATTCACCAGCGAATCACGCAGCGTCCGCGAAACCTGTTCGTCGATGTAACTCGTATCGTGCAGCAGTGCAACTGTACCCACCACGCTTCCATCCCGGTGCAGCGGCAATGCGTAAATGTGAATCGGAACCCGCTCAATCTCATTTCCGGTGACGACTTGGTCCCCGCTCAGGAACTCGCCGACGCCGGCATCTGCCTGCGCTGCGCGCGTCGCCGCCGTCGGCCGTGACCTGAATACCCCGGGCAGCCCCGTCGTAATTGCCAGGGTTGTGCCGCTCGCGTCATAGACTGCCGCGCCTTTCAGGTGCTCGCGCTGGCCGAATCGCTCGACCAGCCTCTGCAGGTTCTTTTCGGGTCCGCGTTCCAGCAGCGGCTCGACACTTTCCTGAAGACTTTCGCCTTGAATTTCCGCCCGCCGCGAAAGCTCATTGCGCAAATTTCGTTTTTCCGTGCGCACCTGATACGCCGCGAAAAGTAGAGACACCGCGGCGACGCTGACAATCAGGGGCAGGACGATTTTCAGAGTCGTGCGCATCATGACTCCTCAAATGGAAAAAATAGGTCGCTTCGAAAATGGAAATGGACCGCGCGGCTGGGTGCGGGCGGCCACCTGAGTAGTACGCTTTACGGTGGCCAGCTCTTAGAATGCGCGGTCCCGTCGTTTAGTACAAGTGAATTCCCGATACGGGCATGACCACGACGTGAACGGCCACGTTCTTCCCATCATTCGAACGATACTCGACCGTGGCATGAGCGCCCACCGCGAGTTGGCCTTCCACCTTGGTGTTGTCGTCCACAGAGAATTGAACATTGCTCACATCCTGGTTTTTCCTCACCTCCAGCGTGAACGCCGCATCTCCAACGGACGATATTTTCCCCGTCAGAGACTGGCTGTCAGGCCCAGGTGCCAGGGAACCAGCCGCGTCCCGTGCAGCAGATGGGGCGGACCAGGCCGCGACCGTGAAAAACACAAGAAACAAACTAGCCATGCAAAGTGCAGTCCGAAATCGCATTACGTTTCCTCCAATTCGATTTTGGACCGGGATGCCATAGTCACGCACGAAAGAAGCCAAATCGGTAGGAAGTCCTAATTCTTTCGTAAGGGCTTGCGAAATCAAACACATGCGCTGGCTGACGCGAAGGAATCCCTGACGGCGACCGAGTACTAAAACTATGAATTTTCTACTTTCCAATAATACGGACGTGACAGATTGACCGAGCCACAAGTTGAAAGTAGGATTTGGCTGCGATTCCTGCGGTTTCATCAGATAAAAACGCACTCGGCGAGGAGACACCGTGTTCTGTTCCAAATGTGGGTCCGTGATGGCAGAAGGTGCCGCATTCTGCACAAATTGCGGTCAGGCATTTTCCGCTGCGGTCGCGCGCACACCGATGCTGCCCGTTCCGGTCGCAGTCGCTGCTGCAGGAGGCACAGCCGTTCCCGCGTATCCTGGATATGCCGTTGTGCCACGCGTAGAGTACGCGGGATTCTGGCTCCGATTTCTCGCCTACATCATTGATATTGATAACGTCGTGATTGGCACCGCGGCCGTGATGATCCTGATTCCTCTGATTTTCCTGACGGGTCTAGGTGCATTCCTCAGCAAGATCTTTGCTGACCAAGACATCGATGACATGGGCGCCTTCATGCTTGTCGGAATCGTCTTTCTGCTCGAGACCATCAGCCTGGTTGTCACCTGGCTCTATCACGCCTGGATGGAGAGCTCGGAATGGCAAGCGACGGTAGGGAAGAGAGTGTTGGGACTGGTCGTGACCGACGCCGCAGGGCAGCGCATCAGCTTCGGCCGCGCCACCGCCAGGCACTTCAGCAAAATTATCACCAACATGGTCCCTCTGGCCATCGGCTACATCATGGCCGGCTTCACCGAAAAAAAGCAGGCCCTGCACGACATGATCGCCGGATGCCTGGTCCTGCGGCGCAACAGTTGAAGAATTAGTCCTTAACCCGCAGCTTGGGCTGCAGCTCGTTTCTACTGGACCCCAGTCACACCCGCCGAAAGTAAGGGGGATACGATGGGCCGCGCAGTCACTCACCAATAGCAAGTAACCACCCTCCCTCGCCGTCCGCCGCGTATACCACGCAGGATGATCGCGGTTTGCTTTGAACCCTCCGGCGCACGGGTGTGCAAATCCTTAGGATTAAATATTTAATGTAAGTCATTATCAACTTATAGTAATTAGTGTGCAAAAGTGAACAGACGCCTCCCAGGCCCCCAGAGGAAGATTGCGCCTTGTCTTCGCTTTCGACCAGCACCGCAGTCTGCGGCTCTCTCGATCCAAAAAGGGGCAATAATGGCAACCCAAATCGGACCAGGCGGGCCGGTGAGTGAAGAGAATCTGATACGCGCCGGCCAGCGCGGCGATGCTCAGGCGCTCAACACGCTCTTCCTTCGCTATCAATCGGCGCTCTTTCATTCGGCGCTCAGCATCATGGGAAATATTCATGACGCCGAGGATGCTTTGCAGGATGGTTTGCTCTCTGCTTTTCGAAACCTGAAAAGCTTCGAGGGCCGCTCGCAGTTTTCAACCTGGCTCACTCGCGTTGTGATCAACGCTGCTCTCATGCGCCGCCGCGGCCAAGCCGTCCGCCCGGGCGCTTCGGCAGTCGAGCCAGTCAATACCGACGAAATCGCGATTGCCGAGCGCCTGGTCTCCAAGACTCTGAACCCGGAGCAACTCCTCCGGCGTTCGGAAATTCGCGGAATCCTCAAAGACCACCTCGAGGAGCTTGCGCCTGTTCTTCGCACCGCATTCGTACTGCGCAAAATTCGTGAGTACAGCACCAGCGAAACCGCCAAAATGTTGCGCGTCTCCGAACAGGCTCTGAAAGGGAGGCTGTGGCGCGCACGCCGCGAACTTGCCAAACGCGTAAATCGAACTCTTCTCAACGGTTTGAACACGCCCCCCGATCCCCAATATGAGCCCTGAAGAGAACGCAGAAAAGGACGGGCGGCCGCAGCTGGCCGCCCGTCCCATGTCCTTCTGCTGGCTCTGTTGAAATCGAAACACTTAATTTGGCAGCAGCACGGAATCCACGACGTGAATCACGCCGTTGGACTGGTTCACGTCCGCGATCGTAACTCTGGACATCCCGCCCTTTTCGTCGGTGAGCACGATCGTCTTTCCCTGCAAGCTAGCCGTAAGCGTGCCGCCGCTGACGGTCTTCAGAGTGGCGGAGCCGTTTCCAGCCTTGATGGCCTTCCACAGGTCCTTGCTGGACATTTTTCCCGCCACCACGTGATAGGTCAGAATCTTTGTCAGCGTTTCCTTGTTCTCCGGCTTCAGCAAAGTGTCTACCGTGCCGGCGGGCAGCTTGGCAAACGCCTCATTCGTCGGTGCAAATACCGTAAACGGTCCCGGGCTTTGCAGCGTTTCCACCAGCCCAGCGGCCTTGACCGCCGCGACCAGCGTGGTGTGATCCGCCGAATTAACCGCATTCGAAACAATGTCCTTCGTAGGCAGCATCGGTGCCCCGCCAACCATGGGGTTGTCCCTGGCAATCACCGCCGTCCCAACCATCGCTACTGCAAGCAACAAATACGCGAGCTTTTTCATTCCGTAAAATCCTTTCAAATTAGAATGTTGTGACCTGCAGTGTGTACTACGGGGACTGCGGCCGGTTGGATGAAATGGTGCTTCGACAGGTACTAGACCGGGCCGGTGACCAACAGGGTGCAAAATCGCACCGTCCACCCGGGCGTTTCCTTGACTTGGCACACTCTCGACTGAATAATGGTAAAGCATGAGCGTACGCGCCGGAGGCGCTGAAGAGATGTTCCTTGACGTTAAGGAATTAGCCGTCCGCAAGCTGCGTATCCGGAAGACCTATGCTCCGGGCAGCATTGATTTTCATTCGGCGGAGATCAAGCAAGTCGAACCGCTGGAAGTGACGGCCACAGCAGAACTGCTGGAAGGTCAGATTCGCATCGAAGGCAACTTCGAGACGAAGATTGAACTGGTGTGCGCGCGCTGCCTTGAGCCGGTGGTGGAAGAGGTTAGCCGTACCATTGACCTGTTCTACGCGCCGATCCCAAAGGATGAGAAGCCGACTATTGACCGGCTGAAAGACGACGACACCGAAATTGGTTTCTACGAAGGAGAAGGGCTCTTCCTGGCGGACGTGATCAAGGAGCAGGTGCTTCTGGCGTTGCCCCTAAAAGTAATCTGCCAGAGCGACTGCCGGGGGCTGTGCCCGAACTGCGGCGCGAACCTCAACCACGAAGAGTGCCGCTGTGAGACCCACGCGACGGACCCTCGAATGGCCCCTCTCGCGCGCCTCAAGCAGGACTGGCTTAAAAAACAATAGTTTTTCAGGGCGCGAAGCCCTATATAATCCGCCCCGAGTGGGCGGGAATGAGGTGTAGTGCTATGCCTAACCCAAAACGACGGCATTCGAAGCGCAGAACCAGCACGCGGCGGGCAAACGACTTTTTGACCAAGCCCGCGCTGGGAAAGTGCCCGAATTGCCATGAGATGAAGCAGCCGCACCAGGCTTGCCCTCACTGCGGGTATTACAAGGGCAAGGCCGTGCAAGCGTCGGCGTAAGTTACGTTCGTCCCGAGCCGTCTAGCTGAAATAATCCCATGATCACCATCGCCGTTGACGCCATGGGCGGAGACCACGCGCCCCGCCCCGAGGTCGAAGGCAGTGTGCTGGCCGCACGCGAGTTCGGCGTGCGCATTTTGCTGGTAGGCCAGCCGAACGTCATTCGCCCGGAGCTGGCGAAGCACGCCGCGCCGAACCTGCCGATTGAGATCGTGGCGGCCAGTGACGTGATCACCATGGAAGATCATCCGGCGCAGGCCTTTCGCCGCAAGAAGGACAGCTCCGTGCACGTGGCGGCGCGCCTCGTGCGCGAGGCTAAGGCCGACGGCATGGTCAGCGCCGGGAACACCGGTGCGGTCATGACCGTGGCGAAGTTTTTGCTCGGCACACTGGAATCGGTGGATCGCGTGGCTCTGGCCGCGCCGTTCCCGAATGCCAAGGGCGGCGTTTCTGTTTTGCTGGACGTGGGCGCAAACGTGGACTCCCGGCCGGAGCACTTGGTCCAGTTTGCCGTGATGGGCGAGGTCTACTATCGCGCGACGTTTGGCAACAAGCGGCCGCGCGTGGGATTGCTCTCCGTCGGCGAAGAAGAAATCAAGGGCAATGAACTGACCCGCGAGGTTTACACGCGCTTGAAGAAAAGTCCCGTGCATTTTGTCGGCAACGTGGAAGGCGGCGACCTCTTTTCCGGTGCCGTGGACGTGATCGTCAGCGATGGATTCGTGGGCAACATCGCGCTGAAAATCTGCGAAGGCCTGGCGTTTCAGATTTTCGGATTGTTGAAGAAGTCCATCAATAGTTCGCTGGTTTCGCAGATCGGCGGAGTCCTCTCGAAAGGGGCCTTCAAGGCCCTCAGCAAGACCATTGATTACACGGAGTACGGCGGCGCGCCGTTGTTGGGCGTGCGCGGCGTTTGCGTCATCGGCCATGGCCGCTCGAACGCCAACGCCGTGAAAAACGCCATTCGCGTCGCGGCGGGACTCGCCCGCGCGCGCATGAACGAGAAAATCGAACAGGAGCTCTCGGCCGCCGCAGTCCTCGCGTGAGGCCAGGAGAGAGGAAGTCGCGATGGGCAAAGTTGCATTTGTGTTTCCGGGTCAAGCGTCGCAATACCCGGGCATGGGCAAAGAGCTGGCGGATAAAAATCCGGCGGCGAAGACCGCATTTGACGAAGCCGATAAGGCGCTCGGCTTTTCCATTTCCAAGATGTGCTTCGAAGGCACCGAAGAAGAGCTCAAGCTGACGGCCAATACGCAGCCCGCAATTCTGACTTGTTCCGTGGCAGTCTTTCGCGTGCTCGCTGAAAAAGGTTTGTCGCCGGATTTCGTAGCCGGGCATAGCCTCGGCGAGTATTCTGCGCTGGTGGCGGCAGGCGCGTTGAAGTTTGCCGACGCGGTGCAGCTCGTTCGAAAGCGTGGCACATACATGCAGGACGCAGTCCCCGCCGGTGTCGGCGCGATGGCCGCGATCATGGGATTGTCCCCGGCGGTAGTGGCCGATGTTTGCAAGCGCGCGGCGGACGGCGAAGTTTGCGCCCCGGCAAACCTCAATTCGCCCGACCAAACCGTAATCTCCGGGCATGCCAGCGCGATCAAGCGCGCCGTGGAATTGGCCTCGCAAGCAGGAGCGAAGCGCGCCGTGATCCTCGCCGTCTCCGCGCCATTCCATTCCGCGCTGATGGCGCCCGCACAGGAAAAGCTCGAAAAAGATTTGCGAAGTATCGCGTTTTCGAATTTGCGAGTGCCACTGGTCACGAATGTGGACGCCGACACCATTGAACACGGCGACGAAGCACGCGAAGCCCTCATCCGCCAGGTCACCATGCCCGTCCGCTGGGAAGAATCCGTGCGCTTGCTGATCGATGAAGGCGTGAACACCTTCGTCGAAGTCGGTCCCGGCCGCGTTCTGAGCGGCTTGCTCCGACAAATCGAGCGCTCCGTAGCCACATTGAACGTGGAAGACGAAAAAAGTTTGGCCGCCACCGTAGAAAGAATCGCCGGCGCAAGATCCGACGCAGCCTAGTAGCACAGGCACTCTTGCCTGTGCGGCTGTTAATTTACTGAGAGGAAGAACACAGCCAGGAGTGGCTGTGCTACCAAAAGATGTTCAGTCTGAAAGACAAAGTGGCCCTGGTAACTGGCGCGTCGCAAGGGATCGGCCGCGACACCGCTCTAGCGCTAGCCGAAGCCGGCGCGAAAGTTGCCGTCGCCGCGCGTAATGAAGAAAAGCTCGCCGCGCTGGTGAAGGACATCGTTGCCGCGGGCGGCGAAGCGTACGCTATAAAGATGGACGTTGCCGACGCCGAACAGGTGAAAGCAGGATTCAAGCAGTCCCTGGAAAAACTCACTCGTCTGGACATTCTGGTGAACAACGCCGCAATCACGCGCGACGGCCTGGCTATGCGCATGAAGCAAGACGACTGGGAAGCCGTTATTCGAACGAACCTGACCGGCGCGCACCTGTGCATCCAGCAAGCCTTGCCCACCATGATGCGCGCGCGCGCCGGACGCATCATCAACATCGCCTCCGTGGTCGCGCAGATGGGCAACGCCGGCCAGGCAAATTACGTTGCCGCCAAAGCCGGATTGATCGGCCTGACGAAAGCCATCGCCATCGAAATTGCATCGCGGAACATCACCGTAAACGCCGTCGCCCCCGGCTTCATCGAAACGCCAATGACCGACGTCCTCGGCGACAAAGTGAAAGAAGAACTGAAGACGCGCATTCCGCTGGGCCGCATGGGTTCCCCGCGCGACGTCGCATCCGCGATCGTGTTTTTAGCCAGCGACGAAGCCGCCTACATCACCGGCCACGTCCTGGACGTGAATGGCGGAATGTATTTGGCGTAGGCGTTTGCGATGAGGCAGATTCACAGATTCAGAGACTTGCCCAACTGGGAAGAGGCCAGAAAGAGTCTTCAAGACCTGGGCTTAGATCAAGAGGCGATTGCAAGCGTTGGCGAGCAGGAGGGCGATTCTCTCGACTTGGTAGAAGTATGCATAGCGATGGAAGAAGCATTCGGTTCAAGTCTTTCAAAGCGGCGCAAAAGTTGACCTTGTGGGGCGGGGTCACTAGAATGGGCAGGTTATCCGGGAGAGCATTTTTAGGGTAGTGGGGCTGCGGCCGCACAGGGTGGTCGCGAATCCGAGTCAACGGGTTATACCAAACGAGTTTTGACGCACGACCCGAGCAGCACCAGCAAACGGGACTTATCAAGCGATTGCAAATCGCGGAGGACACTGGAATGGCCAGCGTGGAAGAACGCGTAAAGCAGATTATCGTCGAGCAGCTCGGCGTGGATGAAGCGGAAGTGACGCCCACGGCCTCGTTCGTGGACGACCTGGGGGCGGATTCGCTTGACCAGGTGGAATTGGTGATGGCGTTTGAAGAAGCGTTTGGCATCGAAGTGCCGGACGAGGACGCCGAAAAGATGACGACGGTGAAGGATGCGGTCGAATACATCGACAAGCACTCCAAGGGTAAGTAAGCCACGAAATTCTCACCTCAACAGGGAGCGGTAAAGAGTTGACTCGCCGGGTAGTCGTTACGGGCGTTGGATTGGTCTGCGCGCTGGGCATCGGCACGGAGGAAAGTTGGAAGAACCTCGTCGCCGGGCAGAGCGGAATCGCGCCCATTACGCTGTTTGATACCACGGGCTTCGATTGCACGTTCGCGGGCGAAGTGAAAAATTTCGATCCGCTGAATTGGATCGAGAAAAAAGAATTGAAGAAAATGGGGCGGTTCATCCAGATCGCTCTTGCCGGCGCGGATTTTGCGGTGCGGATGTCGAACTGGTCGAAGGAAACCGAGACGGATCTGGATGAAGTTGGCGTTTACGTTTCCTCCGGCATCGGCGGATTCGACATCATCGAGCGCGAACACTGGAAATTGGTGCAGGGCGGCCCTGGCAAAATCTCTCCGTTTTTTATCCCTTCCGCGATTGTGAATCTCGCTTCTGGAAATATTTCCATTCGCTACGGTGCGCGCGGGCCGAATTCGGCGACCGCTACCGCGTGCTCCGCTTCCGCGCACGCGATTGGGGATTCTTTCAAGATTATCGAGCGCGGCGCGGCGGAGATGATGATTTGCGGCGGCACGGAAGCCACGATTACGCCGATGGGCGTTGGCGGGTTCGCCTCCATGCGCGCGCTTTCGACGCGCAATGACGATCCCGCGCATGCCAGCCGCCCGTTTGACTTAAACCGCGATGGCTTTGTCGTGGGCGAAGGCGCGGGGATTTTGATTCTGGAATCGCTCGAGCATGCGCAGAAGCGCAACGCGCCGATTTTCGCGGAGATTGTGGGCTATGGCATGTCCGGCGACGCGTATCACATTACGCAGCCCGCGGAAAATGGCGACGGCGCATTTCGCGTGATGCGCGCGGCCTTGAAGGATGCGAAGATTGATGGCAGTGCGATCGGCTATCTGAACGCGCATGGAACGTCCACGCCAATCGGCGACGCGATTGAAACGACCGCCATCAAGCGGCTTTTTGGCGAACGCGCCAAGCAGGTTCCGGTGAGCTCCACGAAATCCATGACCGGACATTTGCTCGGCGGCGCCGGCGGATTGGAAGCCGGAATCAGCGTTCTGGCATTGCGCGACCAGATTTTGCCGCCCACGATTAATTACGAAACTCCGGATCCTGCTTGCGATCTGGACTACGTCCCCAACACCGCGCGAAAAGCTCCGGTGGAGTACGCGCTCTCCAACTCGTTTGGTTTTGGCGGCACGAACGCCGCGCTGATTTTCAAGCGGTGGTCCGGCAAGTAGGCCGGTTAGCGCAAGTGGCGTTTTCCGATCGCGATGCTGGCACCCGCGGCTCGCACCGACCCAAATCGTTAGTCACTAACAATCGTATGTTGGTATAATGATTCCATAAAAGCCAAAGCAGAGTTGCCAAGGAAGAATCTCCGTGAAAATCATCGTGTGCATCAAGCAGGTTCCGGCGAAGGACGCGCCGCTGGCGATTGCCGGAAACTGGATCAAGGAATCGGACATCGGCTTCGAAATGAACGAGCCGGACAGCTACGCGCTGGAAGAGGCGCTGCGGCTGAAGGAAAAGCACGGCGGCGAAGTGATTGCGCTCTCCATGGGTCCGGAACGTGTGAAGCAGACGATCAAGGAAGCTCTGGCAAAAGGGGCGGACCGCGGGATTCACATCTCTGATGACAATTTTGCGCAACTCGATCCGCTGGGCTCCGCGAAGTCGCTGGCCGCAGCCATCGGGAAAGAGAAACCAGACTTGGTTTTGACGGGATTGCAGAGCGACGACCACGGCTTTGGGCAAACCGGTGTGCTGCTGGCGGGGCTGTTGGATTTGCCGCACGCCACCATCATAATGGCGATCGAAGCCGCTGGGGGAATCTTGAAACTGAAACGAGAGCTGGAAGCCGGATGGTTCCAGCATCTCGAATGCCCGCTGCCGGCCGTGCTCTCGATTCAGTCCGGCATCAACAAAGTCCGCTACGCCACATTGAAAGGCATTATGGCGGCAAAGAAAAAAGAAATTGCGACGATGACGCGCGAATCGCTGGGCGTGACTGCCGAACCGACGCAGAAAATCGAAAAGATTTACGTACCGACAAAGACGAAGAAGACAGAGTTCTTGACCGGCACGCCGAAAGAAGTGGCAACCAAGCTCGTTGAAAAACTGAAATTTGAAGCGCGGGTGATCTAACCATGAAAATTCTTGTGATCGCCGAATTGCGGCAGGGGAAATGGAATAACGCCAGCTTTGAAACGCTGGCGGCGGCGCAGCAGATTGCGAAGGACACGTCGAGCACGATAAGCGCGCTGGTGATTGGGAAAAGCGTCGCGGCGTTCGCGGACGAACTGGCGGCGAAGAATGTTGCCGAGGTTTTGAAGGTTGAGCATGACTTGCTGGACGCCTACACGCCGGATGGGTACTGCGTGGCGGTGAAACAAGTTGTCGAATCGGCGAAGCCGGATTTGGTTTTGTTTCCGCATACGTATCAGGTACGCGACTTCGCGCCGAAACTGGCGGCGATGCTCGGCAAAGGAATGATCGGCGACTGCATCGGCTACCGCAACGAGGGTGGCAAGCTCGTTTTCGTGCGACAAATGTTCCAAGGGAAAACCGTCGCAGACGTTACGTTCACGGGAGCAGCGCCGTGGTTCGCGTCGTTTCAATCGGGCGCATTTCGCGCAGATCTGCTGGCCGCGCATCCTTCTGGAAAAGCCCCGGTGAACGCGGTGACTGTGTCGCTCAGCGCCGGGCAGATTCGCACCAAGCCGCTCGATCTTTTCAAGGAAGCGAAGTCGGCGGTGGATTTGACGCAGGCTCCGCTGATTGTTGCGATTGGCCGCGGCATCAAAGCGCCGGAAAATATTCCAGTGGCCGAAGCGTTGGCGAAAGCCCTTGGCGGCGAGATCGCCGCGTCGCGGCCGATTTGCGATGAAGGCTGGCTCCCGATGGAGCGGCAAATTGGCAGCTCGGGGCAAACGGTTGCGCCCAAACTTTATTTGGCGCTGGGAATCAGCGGCGCGATTCAGCACGTCGTCGGCATGAAGGGCGCGCGAACAATCGTGGCAATCAACAAAGATGCAAACGCGCCGATTTTCGAAATCGCCGACTACGGCGTCGTCGGCGACATCTTCGAAATCATGCCCGCTCTCACCGAAGCCCTCGAAAAGGCAAAGTAAGTCTCGGGCACCGCACACTCAATCGGCGTTCCTGGCGATTCTGTCGCGCCGCAGACGACAAATTGGCTCTTTGTTCTTCTAATTTCCCGCCAATAATAAGCAAGGATCAAAAGTGGAGGAACCTTATGAGCAAGGTTGAAGATTTTCCGTACGAGACGAGACTCAACGTCCTCTACAAGCCTTTGGAACTGGTTGACGAAAAAGCGCTCGCCGATGCCTGTACTTACAAGTGGTACAACCAGACGCTTAGCCAGGTGAATGGCTCCGTAGTTCGTCTAGGCGTTGTGCAAGGCGAATATCACTGGCACAAACATGATGACGACGACGAATTTTTCTACGTCGTCGAAGGTCAGCTGCTGATCGATCTCGAAGGCCGAACAATGGAACTCGGTCCGCGCCAAGGCACCGTCGTCCCGAAAGGCGTCCTGCATCGCACGCGAGCCCCGCAGCGGACCGTAATCCTCATGGTCGAGAACGCCGGCATCATCCCAACCGGCAACTGACGCTGCTCTCGTAGTGAAGAGTGGGCTCACCCGTAGCCAAAGTTTAGTCTGCAGGTTTATACTCAATTCAACTATGAGCATGGAAGACTACAAGATTATTCTCTACCGCCAGGAAGACGGATCCTGGGTCGCCGAGATTCCCTCCGTTCCGAGTTGCTACGCCCTTATGGACACTCGAGAAGAAGCCCTTTCGGAGCTTGTTCAGGTTTTCAACATGGTGGCCGAATCCTACAGGGAAAGAGGCATCCCACTTCCCGCGGACACAACCGAGATCGTTAATGCCTAGCGCGAAGGCGCGGGACTTCCAAAGAGTTGCAATATTCCTCGGCTTTCTTCTCAAGCGCACTTCCGGAGGTCACGAACATTGGGAGCACCCTGACGGTCGTTTACTGACTATTCCAATCCATGGCGGACGGGAGATCGGGCCGCCACTCTTCTTTAAGATCTTGCACCAATTAGGAGTTACGCTGGAACAGTTTCAAAAGCTGCGCTAACCGGGTTTCCTAACGTATTTGCTAGAATCGAATGACCACATGACCGTTCAGCGGGAACAACTTGAGGCCGACGTCCTCATCGTCGGCGCGGGGCCGGCGGGGCTGGCTTGCGCGCTGCATTTGGCGAACCTCATCAAGAGACACGCGGCGAGCGGCGCCAAGCCCGAGCTTTCGGCAGAGAACATCTACGTTCTCGAAAAAGGGCGCGAGATTGGGGCGCACCAGCTTTCGGGCGCGATTATGAATCCGAAGGCGCTGGCAGAGCTGGTGCCGGATTTTGAGAAGAGCGCGCCGCTGGATACACCCGTTACAGATGACGCGGCGCTACTGTTCACGAAAAATTCTTCGTTTCGATTTCCGATTACGCCGCCGCCGTTCAAGAACAAGGGCAACTACGTCATTTCGTTGAACAAAGTCGTGAAGTGGCTTGGCGGGCTGGTGGAGGCCGCGGGCGTCAACGTGTTTAAGGAGTTTGGCGGCGCGGAACTGATTTACGAGCGTGATGGCATCGGCGGCGTCATCACGGAAGACAAGGGTCTCGACAAGAACGGGAAGCCGAAAGACAACTACACGCCGGGGTACGAATTGCGCGCGAAGGTGACGGTGTTGGCCGAAGGCACGCGCGGTTCGCTGACGAAACAACTTGTCGAGAAGAAGAAGCTCGACAACCTCAACCCGCAAAGCTACGGAATCGGGATCAAGGAATTGTGGGACGTTCAGCCGGGGCGGATCGAACCGGGGTACGTGGCGCACACGCTGGGATGGCCGGTTTCGATGGACATGTATGGCGGCGGCTGGATTTACGGCCTCTCGAACAACCGGCTGTCGATTGGCTTGGTGCTAGCGCTGGAGTACGCCGACCCGCAATTCGATCCGCACGCCGCGTTTCAGACGTGGAAGACGCATCCGTTTCTGAAGAAAATTCTCGAAGGTGGAAAACTGGTGCGTTACGGCGCGAAGTCGCTGCCGTATGGCGGATGGTATGCCATGCCACGGACGTACGTGGACGGCGGGCTGATCATCGGCGATTCGGGAAGTTTTCTCGATTCGCAGCGGCTGAAGGGCATTCACCTGGCAATGAAGAGCGGAATGCTGGCGGCGGAAACGATTTTCGAGGCGTTGAAAGCGGGTGATACTTCCGCGAAAACGCTGAGCGCGTTTCCGAAAAAAGTCGAGCAGAGCTACATCAAGAAAGAACTCTGGCAGGTTCGCAATTTTCATCAGTCGTTTCAGCATGGGATGTTTCGCGGATTTATTCACACGGCGTTCCAACAGATTAGCGGTGGACGCGGATTGATCGATCCGATGCACGCGCATGCGGGGTATGAAGCGTACAAGAAGATCAACGGGCGGCCGGCTCCTGAACGATTCAAGGGAGATGGAAAGCTCACGTTTGACCGGCTGACGGACGTTTATCATTCCGGGACGCGGCATGAAGAGGATCAGCCCTGCCATTTGATAGTGAGCGATCTGAATGTCTGCGCCACGAAATGCGTCGAAGAGTACGGCAATCCCTGCCAGTATTTTTGCCCCGCGGCAGTGTACGAAATGGTGAAAGAAACGGGCGGCGGCGTGAAGCTGAAGATCAGCGCCGCGAATTGCGTGCATTGCAAGACATGCGACATCGCGGATCCCTACCAGATTATCAATTGGGTGGTCCCCGAAGGTGGGGGCGGGCCCAATTACGAGGGGATGTAGCGCGCGACAGTTCAAAGTTCTTAGTTTTTCGTTATTGGTAGTTCGCCGGAAGAGCGGAGCATCGCTCTCCTTCGGCTGCGCTCCCTCCGGCTCTGCTCAGAGCGGGCAGGACAAGTTCAGACCCGCCGTACATTCCCCTCCTGGCGACATTGTGAAACGAGAGGTGCCCCACCCCCCGGTTTTTTGTAAGTGTTGATTCTAAAGGTGTTGAGATTCCTGTAAGTCCTTTAGAAGCAACACTTGCGAGATTTCTTGTAAGTGTTGCTTCTAAATGGCTTAGAGGTTTACATAATTTGGTGGGTAGAACTTGCTTTTGGGACAAAAAGGCTGTCGCCGGATTCGCTTACAGGTTGCTTGAGGCTACAAACGAAAGAGCGGCAGCCAGGCTGCCGCAGTCCATACGAATTGATACCTAAGGGTACTATACTTCAAAGGGAATCATGTGTCCAGGAAAAGTTGGGAGGGCTAGTTAGGCTTCAAGCCGTAGACGTCGAGTTCGCCCCGGACCGTGGAGGTGCCAGCACCGTTGTCATTCCCGCGGGTGCCGATGTAGACCTTGCCGTTGGCGACGGAGGGAACGGTGAACTTCACGGCGAAGCCGGCGACGTCGGCGGCAACCATGGAGCTGTTCCAGAGTTCGGTATTGAGATTCGTGGCGTCGTAGGCGTGGAGTACGGCGGGGCCACATCCCGGCGATTGATTCGTGCAGTACTGGCTGGAGTCGGTGGCCCAGACGATGCCGTTGGTCGTTCCGGAGGAAGAAATGGAAGGGGTTGCGCCAGGGAAACCGAACGAGGTGGTTGTGGAGGTGGCCGAACCGACAGTGAACAAGCCGGTTGTGGTGTTCAAAGGAAAGGCCTGCAAGTTGCCACCAGAGGGAGTGATATAGAGAGAATTATTCCAGAACGCGGACGTTGCAAATATGCCGCCGCCGACGTTAACGATTTGCGCCGCGTTTGAATTGACGGGGCTGGCTTTCGCACCGTAGTGACCCATCGCGCTGCAATTCAGCAGAAACAGATTGCCCTCTTTTCCTCCGCCAATGACGAAGTTGCCCGCGGGCAGATTGATGAGAATGGCGGCACCGCCGGAACCGTGGTCGGTGTCGTTGCCATCCAGGTTGCTTTGATCCGCAGGAGTAAACCAATCGGAGACAGAAAGGCCCGCGGTGGTGCTGAGTTTCACGGTGCTGTCGCCGTAGTTGGATCCGCCGGAAGCCGCGTCGAAAGCTCCGTTGCCGGTCAGAAAATATAAATTGAAGCTGCTGTCCGCTGCCGGCGCGCCGCCACCCATCCAAATTCCGCCGCGAGCGTAGCCGGCGCCATTCACGACGTTTGGCGTGCTGTTGAAAACGGCGTTGGGGACCAGCGCCAAGGTGCTGGCGTTAAAGCCGATCACCCAGCCGTGATATGGGTCCGCGTCTTCGTGAGCGGACCAAGCGATGTAGACGACGCCGTTGACCAACGCGAGGCCGGGGCGCTGATTTTCGTTTCGCGGATCGAAGGCGACCGTGGCGCCGCCCGAAAAGTTTCCGGGGAAGGTGATCGCGCTGGTAACGGAGACAGGGCCGCCAAATTTCTCGGTCCCCGCAGTTAGATCGAGTGCATGCAGGCGCTGGAAGAACGTAGGGCCTGAGGTGATAACGGATTTGCTGACGACGTAGAGAGTGTTCGTGGTGGGATCGATGACCGGAGTTCCCGTGACGCCGACTTCAGGCGTGATGTCGCCGTAGCCTGCGCCCACGAGACTGCCAGTGGGGCCGGAGGGCACCGTAGTTTCGCCTGCGGTGCCGCCGTGGGTATTGTCCGTCAGCTTAGCCTGCCAGAGAGTGAGGCATGGACTGGTGTCGGCGTCGAAGGCGTAGACGCTGTTGTGCTGCGTGGCGACGATGATGACGTTGTGCCGGGCGCCGGCGATGGTGAGATTGGAGATCCATAGGGGCTGGGCGTAGATGGCGCCGTCGACGGTGCAGGAGAAGAGCTTGCCGAAAGTGGCGGTCTTAACGATAGAAGTGGTCAGAGCGAATTCGTGCGTGTTGGCGCCGTCGCGGGAAAGATCGTTATGATAGGTAGTGACGCCGGTGAGGTCGGTGACGGCGATGGAGGCGGAGGCGCTTTTGGTGATATCGGCCACGCTGGTCGCGGAGATCGTATGGGTGCCGGCCGTCGAGGGAGGGGTGTAGGTCCCGCTGGCCGAAACGGTGCCGATGGTAGTGTTTCCGTTGAGAATGGTGTCCACGGACCACGTGACGCTGGTGTTGGCGCTGCCGGTGACGGTGGCGGAGAAAGTTTGGGGTTGCGTGGTGGTGACTGCGGCGCGTACTGGAGAGATGGAAACGGCGACGCTGGAAGAGGGGGTGGAGGCCGTCGCGGTTGAGGAATATGGGCTGAGATCGCCCGAGGTGTCCGTGGCGCGGACACGGTAAGAATACGAGGTGGAAGCGGTTAGGCCGGTATCGTTGTACGTGGTGGTGGCGGGCGTGGCGATTTGCGCGAAGTTGGAGCAGCCAGCGCCGGAACAGCGCTCGAGGAGATAGCCGCTGAGCGTGCCACCCGTTTCCGTGGAGGCGGTCCAGGTGAGGTTGATTTGCGAGCTGGCGACAGCCGTGGCGGAGAGATTGGAAGGCGCGGTCAAAATTGGGGCTGACGTTGTTGCGGTGGCGGTGGGCGAATAGGCGCTTACATTGTTAGCCGCGTCAGTTGCCCGAACGCGATAGCTATAACTCGTCGAGCCTAGCAACGAAGTGTCGTTGAAGGAAGTCGTCGTCGAAGTGCCCACTTGCGAAAAATTGCTGCAGCCCGCACCGGTGCAACGTTCAACCAAGTATTTGCTGATGGTGCCACCGGTTTCGGTCGAGGCGGTCCAGGAGAGATTGATTTGCACGGGGCTGGCCGTCGTGGCAGTTAGCCCAGTGGGAGCTGTGAGCGTCGGAACTGTAGTAGCTGCCGTTGCAGTGGAGGAGTACGGCCCGAGATTGTTCAAAGTATCGCTCGCGCGGACACGGTACGTGTAGCTAGTTGAAGCTGTCAGTCCTCCATTGTTGAACGTGGTCGTTGTAGATGTTCCCACCTGGGCGAAATTGGCGCAGCCCACTCCCTGGCAGCGTTCGATCAGATATTGGCTGATCGTCCCACCCGGCTCTGTCGACGCCGTCCAAGAAAGATTGATTTGCACGGGACCCGCCGCAGTAGCCGTGAGGTTGGTGGGGGCGGAGGGAGAGTTGTGGGAGGTCGTTGAGCTGGCCGTGTTGGAATAGGGACTCAGGTCGTTTGAAGCGTCGGTGGCGCGCACGCGATAGGAATAGGAAGTGGAAGCGGCCAAGCTGGTGTCGTTGTACGAGGTGGTGGCGAGCGTGGTGATTTGCGCGAAGTTGGAGCAGCCAGCGCCGGAACAGCGCTCGAGGAGATAGCCGCTGATGGTGCCGCCTGTTTCTGTGGAGGCCGACCAGGTCAAATTAATCTGTGAAATGGAGACCGCTGTCGCAGAGAGATTGGAAGGCGCGGTCAAAATTGGGGCTGACGTTGTTGCGGTGGCGGTGGGCGAATAGGCGCTTACATTGTTAGCCGCGTCAGTTGCCCGAACGCGATAGCTATAACTCGTCGAGCCTAGCAACGAAGTGTCGTTGAAGGAAGTCGTCGTCGAAGTGCCCACTTGCGAAAAATTGCTGCAGCCCGCACCGGTGCAACGTTCAACCAAGTATTTGCTGATGGTGCCACCGGTTTCGGTCGAGGCGGTCCAGGAGAGATTGATTTGCACGGGGCTGGCAGCCGTGGCAGTTAGACCAGTAGGAGCAGTGAGCGTCGGGGCCGCGGTTGCGGCCATGGTGGTAGCAGAATACGGCCCGAGAGTGTTCAGGGTGTCGCTCGCGCGCACACGGTAAGAGTAGCTGGTCGAGGCGGTCAAACCTGTATCGATGAAAGAAACCGTGGCGGAAGTTCCCACCTGCGCAAAACCGGTACAGCCGGCGCCCTGGCAGCGCTCAATCAAATATTGCGAGATTGTTCCGCCGGATTCCGCTGACGCGGTCCAGGAAAGATTGATTTGCACAGGACCGGCCGCAGTAGCGGCGAGGTTCGCGGGGGCAGAGGGAGAACTGTGCGGTGTGGTGGAACTAGTGGTGCTGGAATAAGGACTCGTATTGTTGGAAGCATCGGTGGCGCGCACGCGGTAGGAGTACGAAGTAGAAGCAGCCAAGCCGGTATCGTTGTAGGTGGTGCCGGCTGGGGTCGCGATTTGGGCGAAGTTCGAGCAGCCTGCGCCCGAGCAGCGCTCGACAAGATAGCCGCTGAGGGTGCCGCCGGTTTCCGTAGAGCCCGACCAGGTCAAATTAATCTGCGTGGTGGACGCCGCCGTCGCCGAGAGATTTGAAGGAGCAGTTAGTGTAGGAGCAGGAGTAGCCGTTGTCGTGGGAGCTGAATACGTGCTCAGATTCCCAGCAGCGTCGGTGGCGCGCACGCGATAGGAATAGGAGGTGGAACCGGTTAGGCCGGTGTCGTTGTAGGTTGTTGCGGTGGGAGTGGCGATTTGGGTGAAGTTCGCGCAGGCTGCGCCGGAGCAGCGTTCGACTTTGTAGGCGGTGACGCCGACGTTGTCGGTCGAGGCGGTCCAGGAGAGATTGACCTGTGCGGGCGAGACTACAGTGGCAACGAGGTTTCCCGGAGCGGTGGGAGGCGTGGCATCCGGCGGGGGAGTGGTGGACCCGGAATTGCAGCCGGTGAAGAAAAAAACAAAGTAGAGGGCAAAGAATGACGCATAGACAAATGGAGAGACGACGCGATTCGTGTGAGCTCGCATCACTTGGCCCTCACCAACTGATTCTTACCTGTGGCGAAGGTTGCTGGGGATACCTCCGCGCAGAATGTTTCATTTCGTAAAAAAAGTATCACGAATGGTGAGGCAGAGAAAGATTACGGGAGGGTAAGTGGCCAAAGGGTCAGGTTGCCGAAAACAGATTCGCGCGCGAAAGATCGTCTCAGTCAGCGAGGCGACAGACTAGGAGCCGCTTGACCAGAGCTTGCGAACAAATTTGCGGACGCGATCGGAGAAGGAACCGCTGGCAGGTGCGGTGGGCTTGGCGGGATTTACCGTCGGCGCGGGTGGGGATGGAGGTTGGTCAGCAGCTACCGAAGTCCCTTCAACGCGGCCTTGAAAGGTGAGGCTGGAACGAACGCGGACGCGGCGAATGAGGATGATCATTTTGGGGTCGTAGTCCGGCTGGACCTTGGAGTTGGCGTTGTAGACCAGGGGGGGCATCAGGACTGTGTAGATGGGTTCTTCCAGTACGCCGGACGTTTCGGAGGGCGCGGGGGGCACGTTGGGCTTGGGCTTTGGGACGGAGGTTTCCGCGCGAATTTCGTCGGTCGTGGCGAGGCGGCTGATTTCAGGGGGAGGCGGAGTTTCTTTCGCGACTTGCAGCTCACAGGAGCAGCGGCCGGCGCTGGAGGCCATTGATTCGAGCTGGCCATCGGTCACCAAAACGTCGGCCGTCTGCGGGACGAGGACGCTTTTCCCCGTGAGCTGGTGTTCGAGGCGGACGGCACCGCGAATCGCGCGAATGCACATCGCGCCGGCTGAATCAAATCCGGCAAGAACGTCGCGGGCACCGCCACCGATGGAGATGGTCTGCGCCTGGATTTGCGGCGTGTAGATGGTCAAGCCGAGATCGCTTTCGACGTGTATATGGATGGTGCCGGTATCGAGCGCGACAGTGAGCCAACCGCCGGATTTGAGGACGGACAGATGCGCGGGGCCGCAGATGGAAATCTGGCCGCCTTCGACGAGTTCAATGCGGGCGTTGCCGGATTTGACCCGGATGTCGCTGCCGCTGCGCAGAACGGTCTTCGTCTGGCCGTGAATGACTTCGACGTTCATGGGACCGCTGACGGTGATGGCCTCGCCGTCGATGACGCCGACGGAGTCTGCGGAAGGCTCATCGGAATACGCAGTGGTGCTGAGGAAGAGCGCGACGCAAAAAAGTACCGCAGCCAAAGCCGACGAGACGGCAAGGCGATGGAAAGGAAGCGATTTGGAGAAGGTTGCCACTCAGTGGCACTCCCGGTCACTCAGATAGAGGCTCTCCCCTATACTATACGGGTGCTGGCCCGCAGCCGCACGTGGGGCCGGCTGTTATGCTGGCGCGCTTTCTAATGACGACTCCCGAAAGAGCGGTGGATAGCTCGAAACCGCCGGAACAGGATCCGGTGAATCTGCATTACGACACCCGCTTGCCAGAGTTGCGCTGGACGCGGCGGATCCAGATTCCCTTCATCGCCGCGGCGGTGTACAGCGTGATTCGAACGCTGGGGCCGACGCTGCGGTACGAGGTGCACGGCTGGGAGCACGCGGAGCGGGTGCATGCATCGGGCAAGCGATGCATCTGGGCATTTTGGCACCGGGTCATTGTTCCGATTGTGTGGTGGCACCGGAATCATGGCGTGGTGGTGATGAACACCACGGCGTTTGATGGGCAATGGACGCGCAAGGTGATCGAGTGGCTGGGATTTGGGACGGCGCAGGGCAGCTCCTCGCGCGGAGGATTGCGGGGGCTGGCTGTGATGGCGCGGCGGCTGGAAGAAGGAGTGGATTGCGCGTTTACGATTGATGGGCCACGCGGGCCAAGATACGTGGCCAAGCCGGGGCCGGTGATGCTGGCGCGGAAAACGGGATGCCCGATCCTCGTTTTTCATATTGGAGTGGATCGCGGGAAGACGTTTACGAATACGTGGGACCATTTTTTGCTGCCGGAGCCGTTTGCGCGGGTGGTGATTTTGTTTGCGCCGCCGATTTACGTGCCGATGGATGCCACTGCCGAAGTGGTGGAAGCGAAGCACGCAGAGATGCAGGGGGAATTGGAAAGAGTGCGCGATATTGCGGAGGGGTGGTATTCGCTAACGGATGAAGCGCGGGCGAGGCACCGCGCCGAGTTCAATCTGTGAGCCACGGTGATCGACAGCCGGGCTCGATGTTAAGGCCGCTGCCCGGAGTCTCCGATATCGTGCCCCTACGATGGGCGAGTGTTAGTTTCCGTTGCTCTCGCCGAGCTTTACGGGGATGTCTATCTTTTTTCCGCCGCGATAGAGGGAGACTTTCACGGTGTCGCCAGGGCGTTTGCGGTTGAGGACGACGTTGACGTCCAAGGAGCTGGCGACTTTCTGGCCGTCCAGCGCAACGATTACGTCTCCGCCGATATGGATCTTGCGCATGCCCGCTTGAGCGACGCGGTCGCCGCCACGAATACCTGAGGCGGCGGCCGGGCCTCCCTTGGTAACGACTTCCACCAGCAAGCCTTCCTGGACCGGCAAATCCAGCGCTTCTCCGAGCCAGCCACTTACTGGGATGGTCTCGACGCCAAGCATGGCGCGATGGACTTTGCCATCGGTGATGAGATCGTTGGCGATGCTCTTTGCGGTGTTGATAGGAATGGCAAAGCCGATGCCGGCGGTGGTGCCGCTGGGCGTGAAGATTGCGGAATTGATGCCAATGACTTCGCCATGGGTATTGATGAGCGGGCCGCCGGAATTGCCGCGGTTGATGGCGGCATCGGTCTGAATTGCTTCATCAATGAACGTGGTCTGACTGGTTTGTACCGTGCGGCCGAGCGCGCTGACCACGCCGGTGGTGAGCGTGGACTGGAAGCCGAAGGGATTGCCGATGGCGAGAACTTTTTGTCCGACCTGGAGAGCAGCGGAATCGCCGAGAGTAAGGGCGACGAGATGCTTGCCTTTGGGGTCAATCTTGACGAGCGCGACGTCGTTGCGCTGGTCGGCTCCGACGAACTTCGCGGGGTACTTGGATTGGTCGCCCAGGACCACTTCAATGGATTGCGCGCCTTCGACGACGTGGTAGTTGGTCAGGATGTAGCCGCGCGGATCAATGACGAAGCCGGAGCCGGCGCCTTCGACGGGCACGGCTTCCATGAAGAAATCGTATTCGGTGGCCTTGGTGAGGACGTTGGCTACGGCGGGCGAGACTTGGCGGTAGATTCGTACGTTGATGGATTCGTCTTCGGTAAGAGCGGCGTCGCGCTGGGCAACTGCGCTGGAGGCTGGGCTTCCGGAGCCGAGAGGCACGGCTTCCACGCGGGTGGGTTGACGCGGGCTAAAGCGCGCGCCGGCCCAATAGGCGCCGAAGAGGAGGACCAAAGCGGCGAGAATAATGCGAGCGCGGTTGGATGAGTTTGCTTTGTTCATGGAGTACGTCCCCTGTGTGCAGTCTCTCTCCATAGTATAGGAAAAATCGTGGAGAGGTTCACTGCGCCGTCTGGGAGCGGCGGAGTTTGGCGGCGAGAGCTTCGACCTGGCGGCGAGTCTGTTCGATGGAGCCGGAGCAGTCGATTTTTTCTGTGGCGTAGCGGAGTTTTTCTTCGACGGGAAGCTGGGCGGCGATGCGGCGGCGGGCTTCGGCTTCGCTGAGGCCGCGAGCTCGGAGGCGTTCGAACTGTTGCTCGGGTGCGCACCAGGCGACGACGAGGCCATCGAGGGATTTGTGAATGCCGGCTTCGACGATAAGGGCGGCTTCCACGAAAGCGGCATCGCGCGTGCCTTGGCGCTGCCATTCCTCGAATTGTCGCGAGATGACTTCGGCGACGCGCGGATGGACGATGGCGTTCAAGCGGTCGAGCTTGGCGCGATCGGCGAAGACGACGGCGGCAAGTCTGGCGCGGTCAACGCGGCCGCCGGCATCGGTAATGGAAGGACCGAATTCACGGAGGACTTCGTCGTAGGCGGGCTGGCCGGGCTCGATGAGTTTGTGGGCCAGGGAGTCGGCGTCGAGAACGGAAAAGCCCATTTCGCGAAGCATGGCGGCGACGGCGCTTTTGCCGCTGGCGATGCCTCCGGTGAGTCCGAGTCGGAGCATGATTGTGATTTACCGCGCGCCGGCAATGGATTGCGTGGCGGAAAAGCGGGGGGAGGCGCGGCGGAGGCGCGCGGCCTTGACGGTGTTGCTCATGAGCATGGTGATGGTCATGGGGCCGACGCCGCCGGGAACTGGAGTGAGCGCGCCTGCGACGTTGAGTGCGTCGGGATGAACGTCGCCGACGAGAGCGTTGCCTTTGGCGCGGAATTTTTCGAGGCGTTCGGGGAAATTGCGGAAGAGGCGCTCGGCTCCTTTGGCGTCGGTGACGCGATTGGTGCCTACATCAATGACGGCGGCGCCGGGTTTGATCCAGCTGGCTTCGACGAAACCGGCTTTGCCCATGGCGGCGACGATGATGTCGGCGTGGCGGACGACTTCGGGGAGGTCGCGCGTTTTCGAATGGCAAATGGTGACGGTAGTGTTGGCGTGCATGAGGAGAAGGGCCATGGGTTTGCCGACGATGTCGCTGCGGCCGAGGACCACGGCGTTGGCGCCTTCGATAGGGATGTCGTTGCGTCGGAGGATTTCCATGCAGCCGGCGGGAGTGCAGGCGACCAGGCCGGGGCGTCCGCTGACGAGGCGGCCGAGATTGACGGGATGAAAGCCGTCCACGTCTTTGGATGGATCGACGGCTTCGAGGATGCGTTTGGTGTCCACCTGGGTAGGAAGTGGGAGCTGGACGAGGATACCGTCCACTTCGTTGTCGCGGTTCAGGTCTTCGATGACAGCGAGGAGGTCGAGCGTGTTCACGGTGGCGGGCGGAGTGAGAAGGGCGCTGGCTAGGCCGAGTTGTTCGCAGGCGGCGATTTTGCTTTTTACGTAAAGTTGCGAGGCGGGATTATCGCCAACGAGGACGGCGGCGAGGCCGGGGCGCACGCCCGCGGAGGTAAGCAAGCGAACTTCGTCTTTCAGTTCGACGAAGATCTGGTCGCGGATTTTGGCGCCGTCGAGGATGCGTGCGGTCATGCGGGCTCGCTTTCGTGGGGCAAGGAGAAATCATAGCATAGGGAAAAAGGTGACTCGTGATTGGTGACTCGTGACTGGGCGGGCAGCGCCGAGGATGTCGGGATCGAGAGTATCTGGAACTTTCGCGCGGAAGTATCATCGAATGGGTGAGGAGATTGGAATGGCGTTGTTTAGCGATTTGGGGGACCGGCGGGAGCTGGAGAAGAAGGCGAAGGCTGAGGGGCGGCTGCCGCCGGGGCAATCGCTGACGCTGAAGTGGCCGGTGCTGCACTACGGGACCATTCCGGTGTTCGATCCAGCGAAGTGGGACTTCCAGATTTCGGGGGAAGTCGAGGAACCGAAGCGGCTGACGTGGACGGAATTTCGCGCGTTGCCGCAGAGCGAAGTTACTTCGGATTTTCATTGCGTGACGCGATGGAGCCGGCTGGACAATCGGTGGAAGGGCGTGCTGTTCACGGACGTGCTCAAGCTGGTGAAGGTAAAACCAGCGGCGCGGTTTGCTTCGGTGCTCGCGGAAGAAGGCTATACCGCGAATATTCCGCTCGAGGATCTGCTGCGTCCAAACGTGCTCTTCGCGTTCGAACACGACGGCCAGCCGCTGACCGCCGAACATGGTGGCCCGATGCGGCTGATCGTGCCGCATCTGTATGGATGGAAGAGCGTGAAGTGGGTGCGCGGATTCGTGCTGCTCGATCACGACCGGCTGGGCTTCTGGGAGCGCAACGGGTATCACGCCTATGGCGACCCGTGGAAAGAGCAACGGTATTCCGGAAGCTAGAGTTTCCAAATTCAGGGAAAGACGCCCGGCGCAGTTTTGCGCAGAAGCGTCTTCCACGCGCTAGTCGGCGGCGGGGTGGGATTTGGTTGGGTCGATTTCGATGCGGCCTTTGAAGTGGGCGCCGTCTTCGATGCTGATGCGTGCGGAAGAGATGTCGCCGATGAGCGAGCCGTCTTTTTTGATGTCTACGCGGCCGCGGGCATGGACGTTGCCGACCACTTTGCCGGAGACCACTACTTCGCCAGCGTGAATTTCGGAATCGAGTTCGGCGGTTGAGCCGACGGTCAGTTCATGGCCCTTCAGCGAGATCGGGCCGAGCACCTTCCCGTCAATTTGCAAATCTTCGTCGCCGCTGACTTGTCCTTTAATTTGGATGCTGGCGCCAATGCGCGCCGCGCTGCGGGAATTCGAACCTCCCAGGCGCGAGGCGGAAGGGGAATTGAAAGGAACGACTGGGGACGAGAAACTGGGCGCCGGCGAAGTGACGGGCGGTTCCGCGACGGCTTGTTGTTTGGACCACATGATAAATGCCTCCCTTATTTCGTCACTAAGAATGGATGAAGCTCCGGGTGGGAGGAGCAGCGTGGAACCACTGTAGACGCGTGGAGCAGCGCGAAGCAACGAGGAAAAGGGATGGGCTTGCGTACTTCGGAAACTGACCGTACGGACAGGTCGAAGCGTGCGAGGCTCACGCGAGCCCGACAACGCCGTTCAGAAAGCCGACCAGGTACTTCCATGCAAGATAGTAGAAGATCAGGGCGAGTGGGGCGAGGATGGGAAAGGCGTGGGCGGCAAAGCCGGGAATCGTGAAATTCAAGAGGCTTGTCACAACGATGCCAAGAGGCGCGAGCAAAATCGGCAATAATGCGCCGTGCAGGCCGATGTTCAACTGCCAGCGAGAGCGCAGGGCGATGAAGAGGACGTTCCACAGTCCCCACAGATTCGGCACGACGGCCATGGGGAACACGATCACGCGCTCGACAGGAACAGGAAAGTTATAGACGTACCGCAGAACACAGTAGCCGGCCATCACGCCCAAGAGGACCACGGTTGGCACGGCGATTCCCGCCAGATACGCTCGAATATAAGTGTGCTGATTCATAAAAACCTCCTGGGTCACAAGTGATACAGCAATGCCGGAATCGCTCCCGGAAAAAGAAGGAGAACGGCGCTCAGAATCGCAGCCAGGGCCCAGTCGAACCAGGGCACATTTATGGCGGAGGCCGCCTGTTCATCGAGTTTGCGGAGCATTTGCGGCCACAGGTCACGGCGGAGTTCGGTGTTTTTCACCGGGGCGATTGCTTGCCTTAAAAGTTCTTTGATTTCCAGGTCGTTTTCTTTGTCGTTCATTTCGCGACGGCCTCCACTCTTAATGGGCTGAGCTTCTTGCGCAACATTCGCACAGCTCGAAAGACTCTTATTTTTACTAACCCAGCGGAAATTCCGACCGCCTGAGCGATACTCTCGTACGGTTCTTCTTCAATCAGAGCGAGCGTGGCTATCAATCGGTATTTTGCCGGGAGCTGGTGGAACGCTTCTTTAATCCGCTTGCGTATCTCGCCGCGGACTGCGGAATCCTCACCGGGTGGGCCGGCGAGATCGTCGGGAAGCTCCGTTTCGTGACGGGCGATTCGCAGATGGTCGAGAGCCGCGTTGGTGGCGATTCGCCTCGCCCAGGCGCGGAAATTCCCGTCCGGACGGAAGCGAGCTCGCGATTTGTATATGCGCCAAAACGTTTCCACGGTCAGATCCTCGGCGATACCGCTGTCGCGGACGATGCGGACAATCCAGGCGTAAACTTCCTTCTGGTGCTGCCGAAACAGCACTTCGAAGGCTTCGAGGTCGCCCGCCGCGAACCGTTCCAGCAGCTCCATCTCGCCACTCTCTATACCTACTTACTCGTTTTTGCAGAGCTTGGTTACGGGAATTTTGGAGAGGGGGCTACGACCTTACAGGTGATTTGGATTGTTTCGGCCGAGCGCATGAGGTAAGATTGTCTTACCATGGAAACGAAAGTTTCAAGCAAGGGGCAGGTCGTGTTGCCGCATCGGCTGCGCCAAAGGCTGGGTTTGAGGCCCGGCGACGCGCTGGATGTGAAGCTGGAAGGCGATGCGATTGTTTTGCGGCCCCGAAGAGGGAAGCGGAGAAAGGCGAGAATTATCACCGATCCCCGCACAGGACTGGCGGTGCTGACGTTCGGGCCCGGAGCTCCCGTCCTAACCCACAAACAGGTCAAGCAAGCTTTGTCTGACTTTCCATGAGCAGGTATTTGCTGGAAGTAAGCACTCTAGTAGCCGTGGGATTCCAGGGACATGAGTTTTTTGAACAGGTTGCGGGCTGGTTTCAGGCGTTGCGGCCTGAAGAGGATGAACTCGCGACTTGCGCGATAACCGAGCTGGGATTCGTGCGTGTCCTGGGGCTTCCGCAATATGGACTTTCCGTGGAGGAGTCGAGAGCCTCCTTGTTGAGGCTGAAATCGAGCAGCCGGGTTGGATTTGTATTTGTTGCGGATGATCTCGATGCGTCGCGGCTTCCTAGGTGGGTGAAGGCTGCCAAGCAGATTACGGATGGACATCTCGTGCAGCTGGCGAAAGCGAATGGGGCGGTCCTGGCGACGCTGGATCGAAACATTCCCGGGGCGTTCGTAATTCCAGAGAAAACCTAAGACCTGGGCCAAGGCCGACAAGGCTGGCATTGGGTTGCCGAGAAGGGGCGCAGCGGTGCTGCGCCCCTTCTAAGCCACCAAGAGGACAGGCAGGAATGCCTGTCCTACTAGTAGATGTCGTACTGCTCCCAGTGGAGGGTGGCGTCGGATTGGATGATGATGTGTTTGTGGGCGGTCTGCTCGAGTTCGTCAATGAGCATGGACTCGCGTGTTTTTAGAGCTTTGGCGATTTCCGGGTGGACGCGAAGAGTCAAGTTCGGGCCCTCCTGGCCGGCAGCGGCCATTTTGCGGGCTTCCGCCTGGATTTCGTAGCAGAGCGTGGGAATGGACTTGACCATGCCGGAGCCGGTGCAATACGGGCACGGCTGGCAGAGGACGCGCTCGAGCGCCTGCTTGGTGCGCTTGCGGGTGATGCAGACGAGGCCGAACTCGTTGAAGGAGAGCGCTTTCGACGGCGCCTTGTCTTCTTCGAGGGCCTGCTGCAGCGCGGATAAAACTTTCTCGCGGTTACGGCGCTCTTCCATGTCAATGAAGTCCACGACGATAATGCCGCCGAGGTCGCGCAAGCGGATTTGGCGGACGATTTCCTTCACGGCTTCGAGGTTGGTTTTGACAATGGTGTCCTCGAGACGAGTGGAGCCCTTGCCGACAAATTTACCGGTATTGACGTCGATGGCCACCAGCGCTTCGGTGTGGTTGATGACGATGTAGCCGCCGGACTTGAGCCAGACCTTGGCGCGCAGGGCTTTGTCCAGTTCGTGCTGAATGCCGAACTCTTCGAAGATCGGCGTTTCCTTGGTGTAGAGCTTGACGCGGCTGACGAGCTTGGGCTGGAAGCGGCTGACGAATTCGACGATCTTGCCGTACTCCTCTTCGTTGTCGATCCAGATGGCGGTGAAATCGTCGCTGACGTAGTCGCGCAGCATGCGCTCGACGAGGTCGAGGTCGCGGTGGAGCAGGGAGGGCGCTTTGCGCTGCTCGCTGCGTTCTTTGATTTCATTCCAGGTCTTGCCGAGGAAATCAATGTCCGTGCGGATTTCGTCGTCAGTGGCGCCGCCGGCGGCCGTTCGAACGATGAAGCCACCGGGATAGCTGTTGCCGGCTTCGCTAACTAACCGGCGCAAGCGCGAGCGATTTTCCGCGGAGATAATTTTGCGCGACACGCCAGTGTGATGAACGGTCGGCATGTAAACGAGGAAGCGGCCCGGGAGAGCGACGTGGCTGGTGATGCGCGCGCCCTTCTTGCCGAGAGGCTCCTTGGCGATTTGAATGACGATGTCCTGACCAGCCTTCAGCATTTCCGAAATGAGCTGCGGCCGGCGCGACGGGCCGGAACGGCCGCCTTGATAGCCACGGTCATGTCGCGGTCCGCCGCTGGGACGGCGTTCGAAACGCGGCCCGCCGGGGCGTCCGCCGCGATCAGGGCGGCCACCACGACTGTCGGGACGTCCACCTCGGCTGTCTGGGCGCCCACCGCGTCCGCGGTCTCGGTCGCGTCCGCCGCTCCGGAATGGCCGCTGGAAGCGCGAGCGCGGGTCACCGCCGATGCGCGCGGAATCGCGCGGGAACTCTTCGCGGGGAGCGCCGGGGGCGCTGCTGCGCGGGGAACGAGTTTCGCCGGGGAGCAAAATGACGTCGTCTTCGATGATGGCCGCTCCGGCAACGGTTTCGCCGGAGGAGGCGGAAATCACTTCCTGTTCGACGTGTTCGATTTCGACGTGCTGGTGTTCGGAATGATCGCGCTCGTGGTGTTCGTGCTCGCTGTGTTCGGTCTCGGTGTGTTCCGCGTCATGGAGTTCATGCTCGGCGTGCTCATGCTCGATGTGCACGGAGTCGCCCAGGGCTGCGGCGTGCTCGGCGCTTTCCTGCGCGACGTCCGCGGCGAACTCTGCGCGGTTGGCGGCTCGGCCTGCTTCGATTTCTTCGGATTCTTCCGCAGAGAACTGCGAGACCTCCGCGATTTCGACGGAAGGTGTTTCTTCCGTTTCGTCCGACTCTTCTGCGTTTTCATCCTCTTCGAACTCGGCGCCGCCGACGACGGCATCGGCTTCCGCTTCTTCCTGGGTCTCTTCGTGTTTTGCTTCGACGATACCGGAAGCAAGCGCGGCGACCTGGTCGTCATTTAGTTCGACTTCATTGCGAACGGGTTCGGATTCGACAACGGCGCTGCCTGCCGCGGAAATTTCTTCCGTTGAGTGCGCTGCTTCACTCGCCGGGCTTCCTTCCGCTTCCGTGCCGGCCTCGGCCAAGAGCCAGCGAGGCAGGCCGCCGGAGAAGCGACGCGGGAGGTTACCACCGCCGCCAGGACCGGTTGCCGGAAGAGGGGACGACGCGCGCGGCGCATTCTCCATCGGTTCCGGCTGTTCATCATGATGGGATTCGTGCTCAACGGCCGGCGCAGGAGCAGATGCAGATGCTGCGATGGGCTTGCCGCGATACTTTGCCAGGGATTCGCCGGGAAGAAGAATCGGCTCCTCAGCCGCTTCCATGGAAGACGGCGGGCTCGGAGGCCGCGGGCTTTCGGGACGTCGGTTGTCGTAACTGCGCGGTTGCGCGCCGCGATTTTCGTAGCCTCGCGATTCTCCGCCTTGCGGCGAAGCGTACTTGGATGGTGGTAAATTGCGTGCGCCACCCGGAGCGCCTTGCGGACGGCCGCCGCGATGGCGTCCTCCGCGGCGTCCCCAACGTCCACCACGGCCTCGATCGCCACCACGATCTCCGCCTCGATCATTGCCACGGCCATAGCTCTGGCCAGGGCGGTCGCCGCTGGTGCGTGCCGGATAGTTCTGCGTGGGATTGTAGTGCGGCGAAAAATTCTGTGGCGCGGAGGCGTTGGATTCCGGCTGGCGTTCCTCGGGAGCATCGGAGTGTGCCAAGTCCTGCGCTACAGGCTGAGCGTCTTCGTGATGTTCCTCATGGTGTTCGCCTTCCGAAGCGTGCACATCCTCGTGAGAGGAATGCTCTTCGGCGTGCGTCTCTTCCGAGTGGAACTCTTCATGATGCGCTTCGTCATGATGCTCGCTGGCGCGCGCCAAAGATTCGCCCGGCAAAAGTTCGACGGGAGCGCTGTCCACTGGCGAGAACGACGGGACCGCAGAGGGTACTGGCGACTGCTCGTGCGGGTGCCCGTGGTCGTAGTCCTCCAGGTTTTCGAATACATCGCTAACGTAGAGGAAGGCGTCGCCGTCGAGGCCGATGTCCACGAAAGCGGACTGCATGCCGGGGAGGACGCGGGTGACTTTTCCTTTGTAGATGCTGCCGACCAGCGCGAATTCTTTTTCGCGCTCGATGTAGATTTCGACTAACTGACCTTCTTCGAGAATCGCGACCCGCCGTTCGTGGGAGGCCGCGGAGATAACCAATTCTTTCGACATGAAAACTCCTTATGCGTGACGCCGGCCTTGCCGGAGTCATGCTCTTGTGTGGCCGTAAAACGGCCAACAGGACGCATCGCCGCGAGCTTCTGCCCGTCGGAGGTCCGAGAAATCGGCGCCGGCCCGGTTTGCACCGGGACACACGTCGGCCACACTGGTAGGGAAGTGGCTTGGTGTTCGAAGCCAGAGGGGTGGGCCACGACGTTGTCGGGGCCGCTTACTAGATGATTCCTCAGTCTTTCGAGGCTGGTCCGTCGCCGGAACCGAGCCGGGCGAACGGCGGACGATGCTGTCCTCACTCTGAAAATCCTTCTTACTTGCGATCCCGGCCTAACCGGGATCCACAAATCCAATCTTTTTTCCGGTGCGTTCCGCCGAAGCGGAAGCGTCACACGGCACTGGCGGTTCGTCAGTTGACGAAGCGGCGAAGCCGGACATTCATCACCAGGCCAATCGCCAGGAACACGAACAACGTGGCGGAACCACCGTAGCTCATCAACGGCAACGGGATACCAGTAACCGGCATAGCGCCGATAACCATGGCCACGTTCACCAACACATGGAAACCCAGCGCCGCCGCCACGCCCATGACCAGAAACATTCCCGCGCGGTCTTTCGCGCGTTGTGCATTCTGCACTAAGCGTAACAGAAGCGCCATATATAGTCCTAGGGCCAAAAGCACGCCCTTGAACCCCTGTTCTTCAGCCCACGCCGACATGATGAAATCGGAATACCGGACGGGGATGTAGCCCAGTTGATTCTGACTGCCATTACGGAACCCTTTACCCCAGAAACCACCGGAACCCACTGCAATCTTCGACTGCAGCAATTGATAACCGGAACCCTTGGCATCATCTTCCGGATGCAGGAAGGAAGTGATGCGATCGCGCTGATAAGGCTTGAGGATGCGGCGGCTGACGGGCGGATAGAAAACAGCGCCCACGAGCAATATTCCTGCCAAAGAAATGATAGCCGCGTGCTGCCACTGCAAGCCCGCGAGAAACGCGCCAACAACCAGCATGGGCATGAGCACCAGGGCCGTACCCAGATCGGGTTGTTTGAGAATCAAGACCAGCGGAATTCCCACCAGCAAACCTGCCTTAATCAAATCACGCAGATCCAGCTGATCGCTGCGCACCTCCGCGAAGAAGCGCGCCAGCACAATAATTATAATCAATTTTACCAATTCTGACACCTGGACGAGCTCCCCGATGGCCGGAATCTGAATCCAGCGCTTGGCGCCAAAATGGGTGTGCCCGATCAGAAGAACGGCGACGAGAGCTCCGAGTCCGACGAGGTAGAGGATCGGCGCTTGGTCGAGAATCAGGTGATAATCCAGGCGCGACAGCGCGAACATCAGGATGAATCCGATCGCCAGCCAGCGAATCTGCTTCATGTGCATGCCGGCCAGGGAGCTGCCTTGGGTCGCGGAATAGATCTCAATCACACCAAGGGCGCAGATGGCGGCGAGGATGGCTAAGAGCCACCAGTCGTAATCGCGTGTTCCGGGAGCGTCTTTCATGAATCCTTTTCCAAACTCATCCGAACAAACTATTAACGTTGCGGCGTGCCATGCGTCGGCACAACCGCGGTCGCATTATCGGGCTTCAAGACCACACGCGGAGCAACAATCGCAGCGGCAGTTGAACCCTTCCCCGCAGCATCACTCTTACTCTCGGCGGTGTACTGACCCTGGGTTTTCTTGGCTTTCTTGTCGTAATAGGCCTTGATGATGTCGCGCACAACAGGCCCGGCGGCCTCGCCACCGTGTTTTCCGCTTTCCTGGACCAGAACGGCGACGACAATATCCGGGTTGCGGCGCGGCGCATAGCCCACGAACCAGGCGTTGTCTTCGAATTGCTTTGTTTTCCCGACGCGGGCGCGCGTGTCGTAGCCAATGACCTGTGCGGTGCCGGATTTGCCACTGAACTCAATGCCGGCGAGCTTCAACTGACCACCTGTGCCGCCGGCTTCGTTGACGACGCCGTACATGGCATCGGTAATTTTTTCGACGGTGGATTCGGAAATAGGAAATCGTTCTTCTCCCACGTTGGGCGCATCCTTCAGAAGGTGCGGTTGCTTAAAAACGCCGCCCATAGCGATTCCGCCAATCATGCGGGCCAGTTGGAGCGGCGTAGTAGTGACGGCGCCCTGACCAGTGGAAACGGAGATCGTTTCACCCGGGTACCACTTGCGATGATAGACGCGCTCGACCCATTCGGCCGAAGGCATCAGCCCGGGCTCTTCCGAGGGGAGATCGATCCCGGTCTTGTGTCCGATGCCGAATTTGCTGCCGTAATAAGAAAGCCTGTCGATTCCCAGGCGCATACCGACGTTGTAGAAGAAGACGTCGCAGGATTTCAGAATGGCCTCGTGGAGATTGGTGACTCCGTGCGATGTTGCTCCGGTTTTTGCGTAATAGACCCAGCACTTGAACTGGCGGCCGTAAAACGTTCCGTAGCCCGGACAAAACGTCGTGAAACTTTCCGGCGGAACTTTGTCTTCCAACATCGCCGTGGCGGTGACGATTTTGAATACCGAACCGGGCGCGAGCTGCGCTTGAATCGCGCGATTCATCATAGGATGCTCGGTGCTCTCGTTAAGCTTGTTCCAGTCCTCCGCCGAGATGCGCACGGCGAAATCGTTGGCGTCCATCGAGGGGTGGCTGGCCATGGCCAAAACTTCACCGGTGCGCGGATCCAGGGCAACCACGGCGCCAGGACGCGCTCCTAGAGATTGTTCGGCAACCTGCTGCAGGTCGTAATCGATGGTGAGCTGAATCTGTTTGCCGGGAATGGCTTCCTGCGTGGAGAGGCGCCCCGTTTCCTTGCCGACGCTATTGACAATGACGCGGCGCTTGCCATCGGTGCCGATCAGGATGTCGTTGTATTGCCGCTCGAGGCCGAATTTTCCGGCGAAGTCGCCGGGGCGCAGCTTGCCGTTGCTGGATTCGATCTGCTGCTCGCTGACTTCACCCACGTATCCTACGGCGTGGGCGAGAAAGCCATTGGGAAGGTAGCGCCGCCGGGAAACGGAAATCATCTCGAGGACCGGAATGTCCGAGTGATGGGATTCGATAAAAGCGATGTCCGCGTCGGAAGCTTCTGGCTTGATGATGATGGGCTGGAATTTCGGGAGATTTTTCGTGTTGCTAAGCTGATCTTTCAAGTCGTCCAGCGGGATGCCGATGCCGTCGGCGATGCCGGGAAGATATTTTTCGACTAAAGCGGGATCATCGCGGAGAAGCAGGACGCTGAACGACGGGCGGTTGTCCACCAGCACGCGTCCATCGCGGTCCAGCATGCGGCCGCGCGGCGCGATAACGGGAATCTCGCGCACGCGATTGCGCTCGGCCATGGACGAGTACTTGTCGGCGTCAATGACCTGCAGCTTCCAAAAGCCGAGCAGCAACACGCCGATCATTCCCACGATGACGTAGGAGGCCACGGCCAGCCGCGCTTGCGGCAATCGATTGTCGTTGCGAAACCAGTACGACACGAAAACCCCGCGCGCGAGTACTTCCAGGGCTCACGCCCGCTCCGGCTGAATTTAATGAAATTGGCCGGAATAAACTCGCGTCACGATAAAATCTGCAGCGTGGGTTTCGAGTGGACTCGACAAAAAATCAGAGTCACGCCGAAAATGCCCTTCGAAAATTTCCTCGAACCTGGGAACCGAAAAAATCTCCCGGAGCTCCCCAATCATCGCCGGACTGAAGCTGCGTGAAGCAGCTGGAGTCATTTCCAACGTAGCACTTGGATGCAAGGGCCGCAAGCCGTCCGGGAGGACAGGTTCCAGATTTGCATTGTTTTTCTGGCAAGAGGATGCCGGACGGCTGTTGCCCGGCTTGCGGGTATCACGCTATCGTAAGCAGTTCAGTTGGGAAGTTTGGAACAAACATGGAAAAGCCTCTACGGCTGGCGCTGATCGGCATGTCGGGCGCCGGGAAGACGTTCTGGACAAAGAAGTTAGCGGCCAATGGGCTGCCGGGCGTCTCCTGCGACGACCGTATCGAGCAGAAGCTTGCGCCGCGCCTTGCGAGCGGCGGGCATGCTGGAATCAACGGCGTTGCCGCCTGGATGGGGTGGCCGGACTCAGCGACCTACGCCGAACGCGAGTCTGCCTATTTGGCGGAAGAGATTCACGCGCTCGACGAGATCTTGACTGAGCTTGCGAAGCAGCCGGAGAAATCTTTGGTGCTCGACACCACGGGCAGCGTGATTTATTCCGGGAACAATGTGCTGATGCGTTTGCGGCGGCGGATGACCATCGTGTATCTCGCGGCGTCGGCGGAGGAGCAGCAGCTCCTTATCGAACGATATTTGAGCGATCCGAAGCCGGTGCTGTGGCGCGGCGCGTTTCAGCCGAGGCCGAAAGAGTCGCCGCGGGAAACGGTGGCGCGTTGTTATCCGTTGCTGATGGCGGCACGCCGGCAGAGTTACGAAGCGCTGGCACATTGCACGCTGCAGGTAGCCGCGTTGCGCGATGAAGCGCTGGATGCAGCGGAATTTCTAAAAATGATTCAGAGCAAAATCGAAAGCGCGCGATGACGGGCCAGCGATGAGGTACCGGAGCACGTCTCGAGAGGCGCCGCTCACGTCGTTGCGCGGTGCCGTACTGCGCGGACTCGCTCCGGATGGCGGGCTGTACATGCCGGCGGAGATTGCGCGGCATTCGCCGGAGGAGCTGGAAGAATTTCGCGGGCTGCCTTTCACGGAAGTGTGCTTTCGCGTGGTGCGGCCGTTTGCCGTGCCGGATGTTCCGGAAGAAGTGCTGTGGCAAGTGGTGAGCGAAGCCATCAACTTTCCGGTGAAGCTGGTTTCGCTTTCGCCGGGGCTGCACATTCTGGAGTTGTTCCACGGGCCGACGCTGGCGTTCAAGGATTTCGGCGCGCGGTTTATGGCGCGGCTGATGGGGTATTTCGTGCGCGGCGAAACGCGGCAGTTGACGGTGCTGGTGGCCACTTCGGGAGACACCGGGAGCGCCGTCGCGCACGGCTTTTTGGGCGTTCCGGGGATTCGCGTCGTCATTCTCTATCCCTCGAAGCGCATTAGTGAAGCGCAGGAGAAGCAATTCACCACGCTCGGCGAAAATATCACCGCGCTGGAAGTGGCGGGCACGTTCGACGATTGCCAACGGCTGGTGAAGCAGGCTTTTTCCGATCTTGAGCTAAACAAGCGCGCGTTTCTCACTTCCGCAAATTCCATCAATATTGGGCGGCTGTTACCGCAGATGTTCTATCACGTGGCAGCGTACCGGCAGTTGCCTGTGGCTTCGGTGCCGCTGGTGGTATCCGTGCCCAGCGGGAATTTTGGCAACCTGACGGCGGGAATGTTCGCCAAGCGCATCGGCTTGCCAGTGGCGAAATTCGTTGCTTCGACAAACATCAACGATGCCGTTCCTGAATATTTACGCACGGGCAAGTTTCATCCACGCACGGCGAAAGCAACCCATTCGAACGCGATGGACGTGGGCAATCCCAACAATTTTCCGCGGTTGCTCGATCTATTTCGCAATCGCCTCGAATACATGCAGAAAGAAATCTGGGGGCATGGCGCGAGCGATGAAGAAACGCTTGCCGCCATGAAGATGCTGCATGAGCGCTTTGGCTATATCGCCGATCCGCACACGGCGGTTGGTTTTCTCGGATGGGAAGCCTACAAACGCGAACATCCGGAGCCGGCGCAAGGGTTGGTGCTGGCGACAGCGCATCCCGCGAAATTCGCCGAGGTGGTCATGAAGGCCATTGGCACCGCTCCGCCACTGCCGGACCGCCTCGCGGCATATCTGAAGCGCGAAAAATTATCCCTCCCGGTGTCGAGCGCTTACGACGATTTCAAGCAGTTTCTGCTTTCACACTGAGGCTGTTTCCCCTGCAAGTCTAATTAGGATCTGCGGAGGCGGTCGAGAAGCAAGAAGAGGACGACGGCGACGAGGGCGTTGACGAGCGCGCCGATGAGCAGATGCATGTTGAACCACGGTTCGGGCTGGCCGAGGAGAATGCGGCGGGTGAGATTGACGATGCCCTGATGCGCGACAAAGAAAACGGCGGTGAGGGCAAAACGCGCTGCCGGGTGCTCGGTGTCTAATCGGGCGCCGATGGACGAAGCAAGATACCCAATCAAGGTTTTTGCGATGCCGTACAGCCCGAGAGGAACCGTCGGACCGCTCAAGCTGTCTTGCGCCAGGCCGATGGCCATGCCGAGCAGAAGCCCGGTAGAAGGATTACGCCGGCTCAAGCCAAAATAAATAGTGATCAGCAGCGGGAGATCCAGAATTTCCGCTTTGGGCACATAGAGCGGCAAGAACGCCTGCAAAAAAAGCACCAGGAGCAGCGTGCCGATGATGGCACCGGCGCGGAACTTGTGCACCTCGATGTGCGATTCGGCGCCGCGTATATCGTAGGTGTCGTTCATGGCTTCGCCGCCGGTGCTTTGTCCGTCTTGCTCGCTACGGGAGTTTGCGGGATCGGAGCTTCCGATTCCGTCCGCAATTCCAGCGGGTGAAGCGTGAGTAGCACGATCACTTCCTCGAGACGTTCGAGATTCGCGGCAGGCCGAAGGCGAATCTGTTTGAAGGGATTGCCGGTTTTGATGTCTACAATCGTGCCGACGGGAAGATCGCGCGGAAAAATGCGGTCCATGCCGCTGGTGACCACGCGCTCGCCGTTATTCACGGTATCGTCGTTGGGAACATACTTCATGTAAAGCAGAGGTTCGCCGGTGCCGCCGACCGGGCTCTGGATGCGGGAATCCGAGAGCATGGCGCCAACGCCGCTATCCTTGTCCGTCAGGAGCAGAACCTGCGAGGTATTCGGATACGCTTCGATCACCTTGCCAACCACGCCGTCCGGCGTGATCACGCCCATGTTGCGCTTGATGCCGTCGCGTTCTCCGCGGTCAATGTCAATGGTTTCGGTGGCCGTTCCCGCGCTGGCGCCGATCACGCGCGCGCCGATCATGGGAACATCCATGTGTAGCTTCCTGAAATTAAGAAGTAGCGCGAGCCGGTCGGCCTCGGCGGCCTTGCTTTCCAGCTGTGTAATCTGAAGCTTCAGCGCGTCATTTTCGCGGCGAAGTTCCTCGTTATCGCGAGTGGTGTTTTGCAGCGCGAAATAATGACGCCAGGTACCGCGAACGCGATCCACGCCGTAGGTCCCCGCGCGCTCAAACGGCGAAACCGCGCCAACGGTCCAGACGCGGATGAGGCGTCCCTGCGAATCGCGCTTGATCTGCACGGCCAGCAGCAGAACTTGCAGAAGGACTACGCCCGCGAGCAAGACCAGCGATCGATGTCGAGAGGGAAGGGCTACCATGTAAATCCCGAAATTAGAAATTCGAAAACGGAAAATCGAAACGCGAAACTCGGCTGCATCGCGGCGCAAAACTCTCTGGGCGGCATCTTGTAGTCTTGCACCGGCAAATTCTCAATCGATGCAAACCTGCCGCAGCAATTTGAAATCACTCAGCATTTTTCCGGTGCCCAGCACTACCGACGCCAGCGGATCATCGGCGATGGAAACGGGCAACCCGGTCTCCTCACGGATGCGTTTATCGAGATTTTTCAGGAGTGCGCCGCCGCCGGTCAGCACGATGCCGCGGTCGCTGATGTCGGCGGAAAGCTCGGGAGGGGTGCGCTCCAGCGCCACGCGCACAGCGTTCAAAATCGTCGCCACACATTCGCTCAGCGCTTCACGAATTTCGCTGTCGTCGATGGTGACGGTGCGCGGCACGCCTTCGATGAGGTTGCGGCCCTTCACTTCCATGGTCAGCGGTTTTTCCAGCGGATAGGCGGAGCCAATCTCCATTTTGATTTGTTCCGCGGTGCGTTCGCCGACCAACAAGTTGTACTTGCGCTTCAAATATTGCATGACCGCTTCGTCCATCTCGTTGCCGGCCACGCGCACGGAGCGCGAGTAAACGATGCCGCTCATGGAGATGACCGCGATGTCCGTGGTGCCGCCGCCGATGTCCACGACCATGTTTCCGGACGGCTCTTCGATCGGCAGCCCCGCGCCAATCGCCGCGGCCATGGCCTGCTCAACGAGGAACACTTCGCTGGCCCGCGCACGATACGCGGAGTCTTGCACCGCGCGCTTTTCCACCGGCGTAATCTCGCTGGGAACTCCGATGACGATTCGCGGGTGCACCAGCACGCGGCGGTTGTGCGCCTTCTGAATAAAATAGGTCAACATCTTTTCGGTGACTTTGAAGTCCGCGATGACGCCGTCTTTCATCGGCTTGATGGCCACTACGTTGCCCGGCGTGCGACCCAGCATTTCTTTTGCTTCGCGGCCGACGGCCACGACTTCTCCGCTGGATTTGTTGATCGCGACGATCGAAGGCTCGTTGACGACAATGCCTTTACCGTGCGCGAACACGAGTGTGTTCGCCGTGCCCAGATCAATGGCGAGGTCGGAAGAAAACAGACTGAACACCGACCTCATGTTGTAACCGTTTTTATTCATCCCTACATCCCCCCGCGGAGAGAACCTCTCCGCTGTCCGGCCGACAATAGCACCGACCGCCGAGCGGCCAGCCCAAACAACCATTGTCTCCGGACACCACGACAAGCGCAAAGGCGCCCGCGCATTTCGTCGGAAATCTTACTTCGGAACCACGATGGACACTTGCTTCATCGCCGTTCCACCCCGGCGATTCGACCCGATAATCGAAATCGTATGCTGGCCCGGTTCGAGCGGCTCCGTGAAATGGCGGAACGTGCCATCGGTCGCAATGATCGGCACGGGCTGGCCGTTCACGATCAATGCCGCTCCGGGTTCCGTGCGGCCCACGATCTCGGCCACGCGCCCGTGCAATTGGGTGCCGTCAATCTCCAACAGCATAGCCTGTGACTTGCCCTGCGCGACCAGAGTGAACTTGAAAATCTCGCTGACTTCGCTGTTCTGTTTCTTGCTGTCCGTGGCGGTCACATTCCAGAAATACTCGCCCGGGTCGAGGCCGGTTATATCCGCGGTCGTCCCTCGAACCGTGGCATCCTTGACGGTCTTTGTAAACATGGTCGTCGTGCTGATTCGGATCGTGTAGGACACGGCGTCTTGCACCGGCTTCCACTCGAAATGCACGGGAGAAATTTTCGGATTTTCCGCGATGATGGGCGCAAGGTTCAGAGGCTCCACGAGATCGGGCGGGGCCAGCACGGTTGATTTTTGCATTCCGCCGCCGGTGGAAACTGTAGCCTTCTCCCAGGGCGCCAGGTCGATCTTCTCCTGGCCGCGCTGCACTTGCGCGCTGCCGCTGGATACCACGAATTCGCTTTCCTTCTTTTCTGGATCCGATTTGACGGCCGCGCTGCTGTTGGAAGGCAGTCGCGCCGTGGCGTCGTCGGCGCTGACGGCGGCACGCGAATCCGGCGAACTCCAGTTCGGCGTTCTTAAGTCCACCTGTCCGACGTTGATATGCACGGCTACGCTGGTCGGCCTGTTGGCTTCTGTATTGTTCTCTTCAACGGTGACGAGCGTGTCGGGTTTTACCGTGTAGGTCGTGCCGTCACCGAAGGTGATGCGGGCGTTAGCGTCGGATCCCGTTTGCACCAGGTCGCCTTTATCAAGCAAGGTGCGAAAGTCCGCTTCCACCCATTGCACGGAATTCACTTTTTTTACTTGGACTTTGCCGTCCAGGTTGACGAACTTGGCGTGCTTCTGATCGGCGGTGACAGTATCCGGATCGGGCTCGGTAACCGTTTTTTCGATTTTGCTGATGACAATGCTATACAAGTCCGGTTTGGCCAAGTAAATTCCGCCGGAAATAATCGCGACGGCTATGAGAACGTAGACGATCACCGTTTTGTAAGTGACGGCCCTCCAATAGACTTCGACGCGCGGGCCCTTGTGTTGGCCCGGTGCGTGTTTGGGATCGATGGGTGCTTGTGTGGTCACGGCTGGTCTGGCTGTGAAGGCTCCAATTTTCAAATCTACCACAGCGGTCTGCGCGTGCCGGAAATGCGGAATGCGGCGTAGTCAAATTGCAAATAGCGGATGGACACTACGCGGAACTGTACTTCACCTGTCCTGTGGGGCAGGTGCCTCAAGGAGTGTGCGATTCCTTGTTTCCACGGATAAAAAAGTGCTGCTTATCCACGCTGGCAGGCACGGCAACGTCGAAGAATCCCACCATCATTTCATCATAGGTCTGTTCTCCCCAGCGCACTTCGGCGCTGGGATCGGGATTGTGCGGATTGTCTTTCGAATTATCGAACCACGCAACGGCTTGCAGCTCCGTTCCCGCTTTCAGAGACAGCGGCTCGGCCAGGCGGTAGCTCATCTGCCAGTGGAAGTGGTAATTGACGCGCAGCAACGGTTCGATTTCATACGCTGGTTGGCCGTCGCCGCGCTTGTTCGTGTGAATGATGTTGTATTCGAAGCGCTTCCCGCGAAGGTGCATGTGCGGGAAGAAGCTGAGCAGCGTGGTGTCGTTCGGAAGTGTGCCGTGCGCTTCCACGCGATAGTCCGGCGCGCCTGGCGGAATCACGAAGTGATCGTTCGTCAGCTGTAGAGTCAGCACGCGCAGCGGAGGCGCGCTCTTCGAAAAAAGGAGACCAATGCTCGATTGATCGTCGACGGCGCGGCCGCTGGCCGTATAGTGCATTTGAAAAACAAGATCGGAGCCCGCCGGAACGAACTTCGCCATATTCGACGGCCAAGTGTCCGGCGAACTGCCGGGAGCATACACCAGCAGGATGTCGCTGTCCGTCCAGTGAGCGCCGCGGCGGTCTTCCGGATCCGTGAGCGTGGAAGCGGTGAAAGGCATGCCAACCGGAGCGTGACGCAGCCACTTCGAATCCGGAGGCCGGACGTAAACTACGGCATGATGCACGTTGGAACGCTGCGTCGGGAGCACTTCTGCGATTTGCACCCAGCGGTCCCCGGCAAAATGAGTGGGCACGATTTCGTAGGTGTATTCAATGTCGCCGCTCGGAGGGAGCGACACCGGTTTTGGCATTCTCAGAATTACATCCGGACTAGGAATGCTCCAACTCTGCGCCCACTGCTGCGGCAGCGGAGCATCCTGTGCATCTCCGCTCGGCGCGTTCGCGCCGGCCCAGGCGGCGAGCTTCGCGATCTGGTCCGGCGTTAGGGATGGATCATTCGAAAAGCGCCCGACGTTCGCGTCCGCGAACCACGGCGGCATCGATTTGTTCTGCGTCGCATGGGCAATCGCGCCCGCAAATGGTCTTGCCTGTTCGTACGTTTCGAACGGCATCGGCGCGATGCCGCCGGCGCGATGGCAATCCAGGCAATGCAGCTGAAGAATCGGAAGGACATCCCGGTAAAAAGTCGGCGGCTCCTTTGGCAGCCTCTCCTGCGCCAAGGGAATGCGCGGCGAAAAGAGCAGTCCACCGAGGGCGCAACCAAAGCCAAGAATGGTTATGAGCTTGGAACCAACCCGAGTCGGCATACGATTACGATGCGCGGCCACTACATCCCGTGGCTCGCCCTCATGGCCCCATTGTGAAGATGGCGTTTATGCGCCTGGGGGTGGCTTGTTGCCCGAAGACGATTCTATTTGAGGCGCGTGCCCCTATCTCCTATAATACTAAGTTTGTCTACTGACCTTGGAGATTCATCGGATGGCTGGCGCAAAAGATAAAAGCAAACTCGGCTATCGCATCCTTCTTGGAGCGGTCGTCCTGGTCCTGGGTGGCAGCATGCTCTTGTACCTCGTGCCGCAGACCCCGGACACCGGCCAGGTTTCCACGGATACCCTCGCCAAAATTGGCGACGAGACCGTAACCGTCGCGGACGTTCGGCTGCAATTGGATCAGATGGAGCAGCGCAACCAGGCTTCCAAGATTATGGAGCCGTTCTATGCGCAGCGCATCTTGACGGAACTCGTGTTCCAAAAAGAGATTGAATACGAGGCCAAGCGACTCGGCATTGGCGTCTCCGACGAGGAGCGCGCAAACCGCATCCGCCAGTATCTCCCGACAGTTTTCAACGGCGGCGCGTTTGTCGGCATGGACCGCTACTCAGCGGAAGTGCAACAGCGTTTCCAATTGACCGTGCCGGTCTTCGAAGAGCTGATCCGCCAGGGTTTGCTGGAGGAGAAATTCCGCAAGCTGGTCACCGACGGCATCAGCGTGGGCCCGGAAGAGCTCCAGGAAGAGTTCCGGAACAAGAACGAAAAGGTCACGCTGGACTACGCAATGATCAAACCGGAAGACCTGGAAGCGAAGATCACGCCTGATGATGCAGAGATCAAAGCGGCCTACGAAAAGAACAAGTCGAGTTATCAGGTGCCCGAAAAGCGCGTGGTGCGCTATGCCCTTGTAGACGTGAACCAGATCCGTCAGAGCATCCAGATTTCCGACGACCAGCTAAAAATCCAGTACCAGCAGAACATTCAGCAATATATGGTGCCCAACCGCGTGCACGTCGAGCACATCCTTCTCATGACCGTCGGAAAGACCGACGCGGAAGTGGACGAGATCAAGAAAACGGCCGAGGACGTCCTGAAGCAGGCTAAGAAGGGGACGAAATTCGAAGACCTGGCCAAGAAATACACCGAAGACCCCGGAACCAAGGACAAAGGCGGCGATTTGGGCTGGATCATTCAAGGCCAGACGGTGCCCGAGTTTGAAAAGACGGCGTTTTCCCTGGCGCCCGGTCAGATTTCAGACCTCGTCCGCACACAATACGGCTTCCACATCATTAAGGTGCTCGAAAAAGAGACCGCACACACCAAATCGTTCGATGAGGTCAAAGAATCCCTGCGCGCGCCGCTTATGCTCTCCGAAGCCGACAAGCGGGCCAGCGGCACTGCGGACCAGTTGTCCGCCGTCATTCGCCAGTCCAACAAGGTTTCCCTGGACGATCTGGCCAAACAATATCACCTGACTTCGGGCGAAACGCGCCCCATCAGCGCCACCGATCCTCTGATTGAGCTTGGCAATTCGAAGGATGTGAAGGATGAGATCTTCCGTCTTCGCGTGGGAGATTTGAGCCTGCCGATTCGAACGGACCGCGGCTACGTGGTTCTCTCCGTGAAACAGGTCCTTGCCGAGCATCTTGGCTCCTTGGATGAGGTCCGTGAAAAGGTCATTAGCGATCTGAAGCGCCAAAAGTCCACCGAGCTGGCCCGGAGCAAGGCCGACGATTTGGTCAAGCGACTGAAGGCAGGCGAAAAGTTCGACGCATCCGCCAAGGCCCTTGGCCTGGAGCCAAAAACCAGCGAGCCGATCCCCCGAAGTGGCACCCTCTCGGGCGGCGTCGCCAGTGGGAAACAGCTGGCCGCGGCCTTCAACTTGAAGGCTGGCGACGTGGGCGCGCCTCTCAGCTTGGGGCAGAACTGGCTGGTCTACCGTGTTGCGGAGAAACAAGAACCCAATCCCGCAGATTTCGACAAACAAAAGAAGGAATTGACCGAGGAAGCTCTCCAAAACAAGCGCAGCCTGGCTTATGAAGCCTTCCGAACCTCACTCGATACGCGGCTGAAACAGGAAGGCAAGTTGAAGTTGATGCCGGATAAACTAAAGAGCTTCGGCAGCTTGGGCTGATATAAGTCACACAAAATAAGCTGTTTACGTTTTGAACAGGGTGCCCTTGCCTTTCTATACCCACCCCGATACCCTATTGCTGTCTTCCCCACAGTCCGATTCGACCTAATTTGCCGTTGTCATACGGGGGCAGGTTCCCGAATCTGGCGGAAGAGCGAAGACAACCACCCAGCGCTGAGACTCTAAGAATCGGTGAAACCAACATGGCAGGCCGTACTTCCGCTGTTCGCAACGAATATCGCTGCAGCATGGAACGCAACCAGTCTGGAAAGTACTGTATTCGCATCCAGGTGCACTATCCCCGGCATGCCTGGACCCTGGGCGTTTTCTTTCTGGCTTCCTCCTTCGACCGCTCGATGAAGAAGCTCGAAGAAGCCTTGGATTTTATGCAGCGCCAGGAAGACAAATTGTGGTTCTGGGGCGTGGATCGCGCCGAAGACATGGGCTTTTCGGCCGAGTTTCTGAAGGACGCTGGGCTGAAGCTGGACCGCCGTACCGAATTCCCCCGAAAAGCCACCAACGTCTCCTTAGCGCCAGAACGCCTGGTGCCTGCCTTTGTCCTCGGCCCCATGCGCAGGGGACTGGCCGAATCGGTGGAACTCACCCGGAGCGTCGCTGCCGGAGACTAGGTAGTGCGATTGTTCAAGCACTTGTGCGTCACGTTGCTTGCCGCCTTGCTCTTGGCGGCTCTCAGCATCGCGGCCTATCCGCAAGCTTCGCAGCAATCTCCGGGCCCGGCAGACTCACCGCCCAAGCCCGACTCAAGCACCGCCAAAAAGGACGCGACGAAGGGCGCTGATCCCCAAGGTAAAGAGTCTGCTCCAGCTACCGCCCCTGGTGCTTCCGCAACGGCTCCGAAGCCGCCCGCAACCTCCCAGCCGGGTCCAACCAATGGCGGAGGCATGGTCTGGGTCAACACGGATACTGGCGTCTATCACAAACCAGGAAGCAGGTATTACGGCAAGACCAAGGTAGGGAAGTACATGACGGAAGCGGACGCAAAGAAAGCCGGCTATCACGCGGCGAAAGGCAATAACGAAGCCACACGAGACCCGCCTCACAGCACATCTTTCTCGCGACTTATCTTTCTCGAAGGATCACTTCGCCGTGGCCCACCAGTTGGTCGTTCAGCCACAGGCGGTATTTATACGAGGCCGCCTTGCTGCCGGGGCGCGGCGGGCCGCTCAGCAGGCGCATGCCAGCGGGCGCTTGAAAGACATTTGACGAAAAGGGACAACGGTTCACATCGAACTCGACGCGCAAGTTTCCCGCGTCGGAAATCCAGGAAACCTGGTCGCCTTCTTCGAGCACGACCACTTGGGGGACCAGTCCAACGAGTACGGGGCGCTCAGCCATTTTTCGGTTTGCTCCGGTTCTGCTTCGGAGCCGATTCTCCTGACATTCCGAGTGCAAAGCGACGATAACACAACTTGAGTCCTGTGACGCGGCTCACAAATCCTTGGAATTCTCTCACGGTGTAACTTTCGCCCGAGTCCTTACAACGTACCCGTCCTTTAGTACATCTAACGTTGTGTCACCTGTACTTCACTGCGCTTGACCGCTCCTCAACGCAACCGTACACTGAATTCGTGAGTTTGTAAGTTCGTGGCGCGAAGTTCCGGCTGGACCTCTTGCGCTCGCGGAAAAAGTATGGATTAGCGTCTGAATCTGGACGCGGAGGATTTTGCCGGATGGCTTCTGCTTCTCGCTATTTATCGATTCCGCTGCCGAATGGCTCGCGCATCTCGCTTCTCCTTTCTTTGCCCTTTGCGCTCATTCACATCGCTTCGCTGCTGATTTTCTTCATGCCCTTTCACTGGTATTACCTGGTTACCTGCCTGGCTCTGCTGGTTGTGCGCATGTTCTTCGTCACCGCGGGCTACCACCGCTATTTTTCACACCGCTCGTTCAAGACCAGCCGCGTGTTCCAATTCATAATCGCCTTCATGGCCATGACCTCTTCGCAGAAGGGCGTGCTGTGGTGGGCGGCGCATCACCGCCATCATCACCGGCACTCCGACCAGGAACTGGATTTGCACTCGCCGACGCTTTTTGGTTTCTTCTGGTCGCACGTCGGATGGATCGTTTCCGACAAATACAACGACACGCGCTTTGATTACATCGGCGACTTTGCGAAATTTCCGGAGCTTCGCTGGCTGAACAAATATCACCTGGTACCACCAGTCGCGCTAGCCGTGGTGTTGTGGCTGATCGGCGGATGGCATCTGTTTATCTGGGGATTCTGCCTGAGCACCGTGCTCCTGTGGCACGACACCTTCACCATCAATTCGCTCTCGCATCTCTTCGGTTCGCGCCGCTATGAAACCACGGACACCAGCCGCAACAACTGGCTCCTGGCGCTGCTCACCCTCGGCGAGGGCTGGCATAACAATCATCATCATTTCATGGCTTCGGCGCGCCAGGGCTTCTACTGGTGGGAAATTGACATCACCTACTACACGCTGAAAGTCCTTTCCTGGCTCGGAATCGTCTGGGATCTGCGCAAAGTGCCCACACACCTTCTCACGCAAGACCGCCTCGCCGCCTAGCAGCACATTCCGAATCTGTGGGACAGGCATTCCTGCCTGTCCCTTTTTTGTTTGGGATTTGTTCGCCATAAAATCCAAATGACTTGGACAGTTCGGGGAAAACGGCCGAAGCCCTACTTCGTGCTCGATGGACTGAAGTGCAAAGCAAACGAATACCCAGGCAGCTTCACACGCGCATCATACTCCGCCGCAAGGTAGATAGCCTCCGTCTTGCCGCTGCCCACATGCTGCACCGTGACTTGTTCCGGCTCCAGATGAATCCCATGCTCCTCCGCCCTTCGAACGACGGCATTGCGCAGATCCTGATCCGAGTTGGGCGCCTCCATCCCAATTCGCGAGGCCAGCTGAATAGAGATGTCGTGTAGGTCGGTTTGCAGTTCCAGGTTGGCGATCTCGCTCGAGCCGATCTGCCAGCCGGCCATGGCAACCAACGCAAGAACGGCCAATCCGAGAACAAGTTTCGCTTTTCCCTTCAAGGCAATACGCTCCGCCAGAGCCCAAGGCCGCTGATCGGCTCTGGAAGTGAGGTCGCCACCCACTCGTTCTGGCCGAAATTAGAGTCTTAATATTCCAGGCGAGGTTAGTATACGACGGGCCGCCAGGGCTTGAGGCTCTTTCACTGTGAGCGCAAACCTGCTTCGCTTTTTGAGATGGGAACTGTTTCCAGCAGAAAAAACAAGGCCCACCTTTTCATAACGATCCGAAAAGGTGGGCCTTTAAGTTACTGGTTGGGTTTCTTCCTGGGCGGCCTTGCCTGTGACTTTGCGTCTCCGCCCTTGGTGCTGATCAGCGCCAAGAAATCCCTGGCGTTAAAGGGGTAGCGACGAGTGGACTGCTGTCCGGTGGTGCTCAAGGTGACGTCCACGCGCCGGTTGTTGGCCAGGACCATGACCGTGAGATTGTTCAGCATTTGCTGCCGTTCATCCGGTGTGACGTCGGGATTCAGCACAATCTGCTCCTTCGTCTGCTCGGCAGTCAGTTGGTCGGCCTCGCCGTAAGACCGCGTCTCAATATGATCGGCAGGGACGCCATGCTCCACCAGATAACTCTTCGTCCGTGCCACGCGCCGATCCGTGAGGCCTTTGTTGTACTCCACGGAGCCGCGCGGGTCTGCATGGCCTCCGAGGATTAAGTGCGCCTCCGGCCTGAACGTTAAGTATCTTTGGAAGTCGGCCGCGAGCTTTGCCAAAATCTGCTCCTGACTGCCGACCAAGCCGCCAGTAGGATTCACGACCGTTGGGCGAGCCGTCGCAAAATAGATGCTGTGAAGCGAGAGTCTCGTTTCAAGTTCCACCATCTCCGGCGGAGGCGGCGGCAGCTGCACTTCGATTCCGAGCTGGCAATCTGCGGAGCCACCGCGGCCATCTTCTACGTGGCCCATTACGGAATAATGTCCGGCACTCAGACCCGCAGTTTCAAACCTCACGGATGCATCCTTGCCGCGGACTCGTCCGCTGCTGGATTTCCAGGAGAACGTGAGCGGGTCGTTGTCAGGATCGCTGGCCGTTGCTGTGATCTGCACAGCGTCGCCAACCGTTACGGAATTGCGGTCTGCGGAGCAGCTCATCGTGGGCGGCCGATTGGGCTGTGGTTCCACACGAATGTCCGCTGAACAATCGGCGGTGCCACCGCGCCCGTCATCCACGCGCACTTTTATGGTGTAGGTTCCCGGGGTCGCGCCGGAAGAGCTCCATCTTGCTTCGGAACCGCTGCCCTCCACGCTGCCGCCGTTGGCAGACCAGGAATACGTCAGAGGATCGTTGTCCGGATCGCTCGCCGCCGCGCGCACAGCGGCCGAGTCCCCCGATCCCGCATAAACCGCGGCCTTATCGGCGAAACAGGAAACCACTGGAGGATGGTTGGGAGGGGGAAGTGGAGTGTTCCCGCCAAAGCGGAACACGATTCCCGCGGATAGGCGCACATTGCTCTGCCAATCCGTCTCCCCCGTGGGGGAAGTTGGATCCGCGAAATGGGTGAGTAAGAATTCCGCTTGAAGAAGCCGCAGAGCGATCCTGTGGTTGACCCTGTAGTCCAGCCCGCCTCCCGCCGTCATGGTGAAAACCGTTTCTCGCGGAAGTGGTGTGCAAGCATAAATGGGAGCGGTGCAGCCGACGAGCGTGAGTTCATCCGCGTGCGCGACTCCACCTAATACCTGGAGAAACGGGGTGAGCCGGGCATGGCGGTCGCGGAAAGAGACGCGCGGACCAAACATTACGGTAAAGACGTTGCTTTTTGCATCGACGTTGCGAGAAGGGCTGAAAGCAGCGCCAGGGCTGGTGAACTCCAGCGAATCCACTTTGAAGCCGCCAAAATCGGCAACTAAGCCGAGGTGCCTGTTCAGATTGTATGCCAGGGACGTGCTCCCGCCATGCATCCCGTCTATCCGGTTTCGAATGCTGTCCGGCACGGCCCTCCAATACGAGTAGCCCATAAAAAGCTCAACATTGGGAGTGCCATTCTCCCGTCCTCGCATGCGGCGCTCGTGCCTCTCCGAATGCTTGTCCATTCCTCCGCCGGCGGGGTCCTGTCGCGAGGGCTCCGCTGGCGAAGAAACCAGTGCCGTACCCGCAGACTCGGGCTTGGCCGGGGCTCCGGGAGCCGGGGTGGAGTTCACGGACTCATCCTTCTTGGATGAGTCTGCGGGCTTTGCCGTGTCGTCCGCAAAAAGTGTAGGCACTAGAAAAAAAGCAACCGCCACTATGGGAATGATGCGCGCTCCCAATTTCATTTTCGCCTCCTGAATCGTGCCTACTGGCTGCGAAGCGGGCCGAACAACCCCGCTTCGCGGCCTTACAAATTGCTCTTCACGCGTCTGCTTCGAACGGCCCACGCCTTACGGCGCCGGCACAGTTACGGTGCTGGCGTTAATCGTGGCCGACCCTGCGCCCCCAGCAGCACCGCTGAACATGCTTCCCGTCACAGCTGCTCCCGTATTGATCGTGATGCTGGTTGCGGCGAGCACATTGCCCTGGAAGATGGAACCGACGTCGATCGTCGCGGAAGTGTCCACCTGCCAGAAGACGTGGCTAGCCTTGGCGCCGCCCGCGAGGATGACTTGTGAACCAACTCCCGTTGTGAGCGTGGAGCCCATCTTGAAGATGAACACGGCGTTGGGATCGCCTTGGGCGTCAAGAGTGACGTTGTTGTTTGGACCTGCACCTGAAATCAAGACCGAAGTCGAATTAACGTACAGGCCGGGCGTGAACGTCAGTCCTCCCATATTTCCCGGCAGGGTTTGCGCGTTGGTGGATCGGCTAGTCGCGTCGTTGAAAGCGGCCAGCAAATCAGCTTGGGCTTGTGTGACGATTGGATCGTTGACGTGGATCGTCCCATTCACTTGTGCCGGCGGAATGCCCTGCGAAGTGCCTGGTGCCAGTCCGACGTTTCCATTGATCACCACGGGGCCGGTGCTGCTGATGGAGGCAGTAGCCATCACTGCGAAGCTGCCCGCTGAACCGAGGTTAATTGTCGGCGGACCTCCGGCGCCAGCCGTCGTGCCGGTTGTGAAACTCCAGGGATCTGGCGGAGTCGATGCCGGGCCGCTTGTCAAAGCATTGCCGGACAGATCTTTGACCATGTTTGAAACAGTAGCCGTGTATTGAGTGCTGGCCGTGAGATTGGCCGAAGGCGTAAAGGTTGCGATCTGGCTTGCCGAATCGTAGGAAACAGTTCCGCTCACGGGCGCTCCACCTGCTCCCGCAACGGCCAGCGTGAACGTCGCGTTGGTGATCGTCGTGGGGTCCATCGCCGTGCTGAACGTGGCGCTGACGGTTGTGTCGATGAAGACGTTCGTGGCTATGTTCGCCGGGTTGGTAACCGTAATCGTTGGTCCGACCACGTTGGTGGCCAGCCCCGTCGTAAAGCTCCAAACGTAATTCGCGGACATGGCCACGCCAGTGAGGTCTTTGGCAGCCGTGGTGATCGTGGCGGTGTACTGCGTGCTCGCCGCCAGATTCGCGGTTGGGGTAAAGATTGCCGTCTCGCCCGCGTACGAGACGCTTCCCGGTACGGCGGCTCCCCCGACTGTCGCTGCTACCGTGAAAGTGCCAACCGCGGAAATGGTGGACGGGTCCATAAACGTGCTGAACGTCGCCGCGACTTTCTGATTGAGCGGCACGCCAGTCGCTATGTTGGCTGGATCCGTGGAAGTTACCGTCGGCGCGGTCGCATTCGCTGCGACGCCGGTCGTGAAACTCCAAACATAGTTCGCGGGCAGTGCGTTGCCTTGTGAACTCTTGGCGGCGGTCGTAACGGTAGCGGTGTATTGCGTGCTGGCCGTCAGCGCGGCTGTCGGCGTAAAGATGGCTGTGCTGCTTGCGGAATCGTAGGTAACCGCGCCGGGCACGGCTGCTCCGCCACCTGCTATTGCTACGGCAAACGTCCCTGCCGCCGTGATCGTGGAAGCCGTCATCGGCGTGTTGAATGTTGCAGAGACTTTCTGATTCAGCGGGACATTGGTCGCGCCATTCGCGGGATCCGTAGCGGTCACCGCGGGCGGCGGAGCCGTCGTGAAGGTCCAAATGTGATTGGCCGCCAGCGGCGCGCCGGTGGGATCCTTCGCGCCAGTGGTAATCGTGGCTGTATACAGCGTGCTAACGGCCAGGGCAGCCGCAGGCGTAAAGGTTGCCGTGTTCCCGGCGTAGCTCACGGCTCCCGTTACCGCAGTTGCGCCCGGTCCGGCCAGCGTAAACGTAGTTGTAGTGATTGTGGTGGCGTCCATCGGCACGCTAAACGTGGCCGTGACGGTGGTATTCTCTGCCACGTTTATGGCTCCGGCTAATGGAACGGTGGAAATTACGCTGGGCGGCGGAGCGGTCGTGAAGGTCCACACAAAATTGGCTGCGAGTGGAGCGCCCGTGGGGTCTTTTGCTCCAGTCGTAATCGTGGCCGTAAACAATGTGCTGTTCGCCAGAATGGCCGTGGGCGTAAACGTGGCGGTGCTGCCGGAATAGGTCACGGCGCCAGCCACCGGAGTCGCCCCTGACCCGGTTACCGTGAACGTCGTGCCGCTGATCGTTGCGGGGTTCATCGGAGCATTGAACGTGGCGGAGACAAGTGTGTTCACGGCCACGGCGGGGGCCCCATTCACCGGAACAGTCGAAATCACGCTCGGTGGAGGCGCGGTCGTAAAGGTCCACACAAAGTTGGCCGCGAGTGGCGCGCCCGAGGGATCTTGCGCGCCCGTCGTGATGGTGGCTGTAAATAGCGTGCTGTTGGCGAGAACCACCGTGGGCGTAAACGTGGCGGTCGTGCCTGTATAAGTGACTGTTCCGGCCACGGGTGTGGCTCCGGGTCCTGTCACCTTGAACGTTGCCCCAGTAATGGTTGCAGCGTTCATGGCCTCGCTGAAGGTAGCGGATACAACTGTGTTGATGGCTACCAGAGTGGCGCCATTTGCAGGAACCGTGGAGACTACCGTGGGTGGCGGAGCGGTCGTGAAGGTCCACACAAAGTTGACCGCTAACGCGACGCCTGCGGGATCTTTCGCTCCGGTTGTTATCGTGGCCGTATATAGAGTGCTGGTCGCAAGAACGACTGTTGGCGTGAATGTTGCCGTGGAGCCCGCGTAAGTCACTACTCCGGCTACGGGAGTGGCGCCCGGCCCCTTCACGGTAAACGTGAGTGCGGTGAGCGTCGCCGCATTCATGGGTTCGCTAAAAGTGGCGGAGACGAGAGTGTTGACTGCCACCAGCGTGGCGCCGCCCGCCGGGACCTCGGATATAACGGTCGGCGCGCCCGTCGTGAAGCTCCAGACAAAATTGACGCCCAGGGCGTTGCCGCCGGGGTCTGTCGCGCCGGTCGTGATGGTACCGGTGTATAGCGTATTTGCGGCGAGCGATGCCGCCGGCGTAAACGTGGCAGTGGTGCCAGCGTACGCAACGGCTCCGGACACCGGAGCCGCTCCGGGCCCCGTCAACGTAAACGTTGTTGTGTTGATCGTGGCCGGTGCCATCACCGTGCTGAATGTTGCGGTCACGGTGGTATTCAGCAGCACTCCAGTGGCGCCATTCGCCGGGGATGTGGCGACGACCACCGGTGACACCGGACTGAAGGCTTGTTCCCGGCCGCATCCGGCTGCAAGAGCGACTAATACGAACGCCAGCAATACAATTTTTCCAATCTTGAATTTGCGCATTAGCTTCTCCTGTTCAACCGGTGACAAGGCATTCCCTTTTTGATTCCTAGGCCGCCGTACGTTCGAATCCTTAAATCCTTCAAGCCGTCTTCTGGCACCACTGCCCATCGAGTGTTGGCATCCGCCACAAGCTGGTTGTGTGTAGTTAGTCGCTGGAAAAAGTTCAGGCCACGGTTCTTGCCGAACTGCTTGCGGCAGTTTTTCACTGCGACTCAATAGAGTGGCAGGCTGGTTGAGAACCCTGTCCCGAGGGCGCGAACGGGAGGAGTTTCCTGAATACCAGAGCGGGATTTGGCTGCATATCAGCCCGATTTTTCCGGCTACTGTTCCCCGCTCTTTTGCCGAGAGCCTTTTTCTCCCGCGTGGAGTTCATGCAAATCGTGTGCCAGTGCACACCCGTGGGCATCCATCCTTGGTTTCGATCCTGCCCCGCCCCAAAACGTTGATTTCAAAGGCGACTGCTACTTGCGTTCCACATCTCTTTGGGGATCGGTTTCACTTTGTGAGTGGAATTCGCACCAGATCGGAACGGATTCAATTCCATTTGAGGAAATGAAAACCGTTTCGAGTGCATTCTTTTAGCGATGCCCGAGCTAACCGCTTGACGGTACTTTCGCTTGGAGAGGAATTATTGGGGAAATTGCCGAAGGCCAACCACAGACTGAGGAAGATCGCGACGACAGGGCTCCAGGCGGAGTCCCTGTGGTGTTGCCGGTACGATCAGAAGAAACCTGTTCGGTAATTCATCCCGCGGGGAGGGAACGCGCGTGCGTTGCTGCTTCCGGTATCCAGGTCGGTAAGGATGGCTTTCGTCCTGTGGCGCGTGGCCAGGCGGCAGGAACGCTCTCTGCGCTTCTCACCGTAGATCCACTGAAACAAGATGTATAGCAAGAGGTCGCATCCAAGAATGCAAATTGCCAGAAACACGGTCAGCGACATACGATCTCACCTTCACCGACGAGAATTCCGCAAGCGGACCATCTAATGTTGGCGGCGCTCAGGCAAAGAAGTCCTGAGAGGATTATGAGAAATTTGTTAGGAAGCTCTAGCTCGAAGAGCCCACGACGCGTGCAGCCAATTTGTCGGTTGCACTGCCTTGGCGATTGCGCGAAAATTGGGTTTCACGCCGTGGCAGGAAACCTCTCGGATCGAGCCCCCGCGGACGGCTCGCGTGCCTTGGACGCGAGCTAAGTGCAAGATAAAGAAGGGCAGAACTTCATGACGCAACCCGTTGGTGAACTCAATCCCCCAGTCCGGTTGATGCTGACTCCCGGACCATCTTCGATCGATCCGCGTGTCTACCGCGCGATGGCCACGCCGCTCGTGGGGCACATGGACCCTTGGTTCAAGGGCTGCATGGAGGAAACGCAAGCCTTGTTGCGGCAAATTTTTCAGACGGAAAACCGCGTCACCATGCCGCTGTCGGCCTCTGGCTCGGGTGGAATTGAAGCCGCTGTGCTGAACACACTGGAAGAAGACGACGAAGGGATTGTGGCCGTCAACGGCGTTTTTTCCGAGCGCATGTTCGAAATCGCCACGCGAGCTTCCTCAAAAGTCGTGAAAGTAGAAGCGCCGTACGGCAAGACCGTGGACGCCGAGGATATCCGCCGCGCGGCCAAAGGCAAAAAGATCAAAATGATCGGTTTCGCGCAGGGCGAAACGTCCACCGGCGTCCTTACCAGCGTCGAACCTTACCGCAAGGTCGCTGATGAAGTCGGAGCGCTGCTGATCGTGGATACGGTGGCGTCACTCGCCGCCGTCCCGCTTCACGTGGATCGCGAACGCATTGATATTTGTTTCAGCGGCTCACAGAAGGCTATCAGCGCGCCTCCAGGCATGTCGCCCATCACCGTAAGCCCCGCGGGCGAAGAAGTATTCCGCAAACGCAAGACGAAAGTGCAAAGCTGGTATTTCGATCTCACCACCGCGATGAATTATTGGGGCAAAGACCGCCTTTACCATCACACGCCGCCGATCTCACTCATCTTCGCGCTGCGCGAAGCCATGCGCCTGGTTGTCGAAGAAGGTCTGGAAGCGCGCTGGGAGCGCCATCGCGTGAATCAACTCGCGCTCATCGCCGGCCTCGAGGCCATGGGAATGAAGCTCCTGGTGGAAAAGCCGGCGGATCGCTTACCGACCGTTACCGCGGTGATGATCCCGGCCGGAGTGGACGATGCGATGGTTCGCAATCAACTCCTCGAAGAATTCAATATAGAGATTGCCGGCGGATTTGGTCCCGTGAGAGGCAAAATCTGGCGCGTGGGCTTGATGGGCTACTGCAGCCAGAAGCCCTTCGTGCTTCTTTTCCTCGCGGCCCTGGAAAAGACTTTGCTCGACCAGGGATTCCGCGTCCCGAGCGGTGCCGGCGTAGGAGCCGCGATTCGCAGCTACACCCAGGTGGAAACTGCTGCAGCAGCGAGTAGATGAGAGGAAAAAACAAGGAGAGAGAAAAACTCTCTGCTTGGAATTCTTGTCCTTACTGAAAACAGATCACTGACAACGGGAAACGATTCAAGAGGAGATTGCGTGACCACACGCCCACAACTAGCCAACGCCGGCGCCATGAGCCAGTTCATTGGCGCCTTCGAGGTCACTTCCAAGCTGACCGGGCAAACCTATCAATGCCGCTTCTCGCACATGTGGAACGGCATTGCTACGCGCCACTCCGACACGATTGACACCAAGTTCTTTGTGGACGGTCAAGCCCATGTCGTCGGATTGGCGCACACTGCGTTCGTAAAATTCCGCGATAAAGCCGGGCGCGACCTGACCGACCGCGAAGCCAGCTTCGTAGCCGCCGAGTATTTGCGTGAACGCCTCGAGGAAGAAGATGTGCGCCCGCTGTACGACGTGGCCCACGACGACGTGCTTCGCCTGATCGCCCAGGTCGGCATCAAGTAGCTCTCCAACTCAATCGCCAGGCTCAGCGTGGAATACATCCAGCGTGGGATGGCGGAGCCCGTCGCGGCGAATGAAGTGAATCACCAGAAGCATGAGCAGCGCGCCGCAAACCAGAACGGCAACAGCGATTTGCAGGCCGAGTTGAAGATCGTGCAGATCGGAAATTTTGCCCACAATTTGGGGGCCCAAGCCGCCGACCAATTGCGTCGCAAACATATACACACCAACTGAAGTGGCATGCGCCCGCCGCGGCATCATGTCATGAAGCACGGCAGTGACCGGACCGTGATACCAGGACATAAAAAACCCGGCCACGAAGAGACCCATCAGCACGACTTGCTTCTCCTCGGACTGAATCGCCAGCAAGAGAAACGGAGCGGCGAGAAGGAACGCCGCCGCCACAGCGATGATGCGGCCGTAGGCCAGCCGCTTTTGCAGTTGGTCCGCGATCCATCCCCCCGTCAGTACCCCGAAAACCAAGGAGAGTAGAGCGATGAGCGCAAGCGACACAGAAGCCTCTCGCAAACTGAAATCCTTGTAGTTCACAGCGAAGTCGATTCCCCAGGTGAGCAGAGAAACGCTCGCAAACGTGATGCAAATCCCAGCGGCAATCATAGCCACGAACGCCGGAACCAGAAGCAGCCGCCTGATCGGAACCACTTCACACCGCGGCCCGCGTGGCGGCTCCTCAATCCCGAAAAGCGCGATCCCCGGAAGTATTCCGGCGAAGCCCACAACAAAAAGTGCTTCCTGCCAGCCGTAGCGCGGCCCAATGATGCCCCCGAGCGCCTGGCCGGCGGCACCTCCGAGCAACATTCCCGTCGCAAAAATAGCCTGGGCCATGGCGCGCCGCTCTTGCGGAAACGCCCCGGAAATCATGGACTGCGCCGCGGGAGCGTAAGCGGCTTCGCCCAGCCCGACCATGGCCCGCGCGACCAGAAAAAAAAGAAACGTGGATACAAGTCCGCCGGCAAATGTTGCCACGCTCCAGAACAGTATGCCGATCGCAATGATGGCCTTGCGGCTGAATCGATCAGCGAGAAAACCAAATGGGATGCTGCCGGCGGCGAGTACAATCAGCAGAAACGTTTGCAGTGATCCCAGCTGCGCGTCCGTCACATGCAAGTGGTCGCGCAAGAGCGGAATCAGGGGGATGAAGACCTGGCGCGCCGCAAAGTTGACAAAATTGATTAAAGCAAGTACAGCAAGAAGGCGAATTTGATAGGCCGAAAGCGGAATGGACTTCGTTGACATATTGAGTTGGCTCAATGACCCGCGCGCGACCCGGTGTAGCGTAAAACGAAAGGTAGCAGCCTTCGCTCGACCTATCAATATTATATAACGTCCATGAATCCCGCCCCACCACCGAACACGACCACCAGTGACCGGTTGACTACCGTTCTCTCCTACGGCGTTTTGCTGCTCCTGATTTATCTGGTTTTCAGGATCTACGAACCGTTCCTGGCGGCCCTGGGCTGGGCGGCCATCCTGGCAATATTTTTCTATCCCATGCACCACTGGATAGCAAAGCGTTTTTCGGCCAATAAGGCAGCGGTTCTCAGTACGCTGACGGTAACGTTCCTGTTGATCGTCCCGGCCATCCTCGTGACCTCGCTGTTCATTCGCGAAGCCTTTGCCGTTTCAAAGGGCGTACAGCACACGCTTTTGGTGGAGCAGGCGCCGGTACTCGCGAAGACCTGGGCCTGGGTCGCACGGCACGTCCCCGGTCTGGATCCCAATGCCGACGTCTTTGAAATGCTCGAGCAAGGCGTACAAAATCAAGCCGGCTACCTCGCGCAGCGCCTCGGCACGGTGCTGCGCAATATCGTTGCATTTATTTTCGATCTCTTTGTCATGATTTTCGCCATGTTCTATTTCTTCCGCGATGCCGACCAGATCATCCATAGTGTCCGCAGCATTCTCCCGTTTGATGCCGAGCATCGTGACTTGCTGATGACCCAAACGCGCGACCTTATCGCCGCAAGCGTGACCACCAGCCTGATTCTCGCCGCCATTCAGGGGGCCATCGGTGGAATCGGATTTGTGCTTGCCGGTTTGCCCACGCCGCTTTTCTGGGGTGTAGCCATGGCTTTCTTTTCCTTGGTCCCGGTCGTCGGTTCTGGCCTGATCTTTGTCCCGGCGGCGTTGTGGCTCGGTTTCACGGGCCATTGGGGCCGTGCCCTTTTGCTCTTGGCTATTTGTGCCGGGGTCTCCGCGATCGTGGACAATATCTTGCGTCCCCTGCTGCTGGGCGGACGCACGGAACTCAGCGCCCTCGTCATCTTCATCAGCGTTGTGGGTGGAGTTGCTATGTTCGGAATGCTGGGTTTGGTGCTCGGGCCGATCCTGGTGGCCACCGCTGCTGGCGTTCTCGCGGTGTATATGGAGCGGCCCGACGGCCCGCCAATAACCGCTGGGTAACATAGGTCCGGTCTCGTCGTGGATGCCTCGCCCGGGTGTGCTAGAGTAACGCGCTCGAAGGATTTCATGACCACCAAGCTCGCCCCCAAGCATGCGGAGCTGCCTCTGGAGAAACTGCGCTGGAGGTGTGAACTCTCGCGCATCCCCTTTGAAACCACTGCCCAGGCGGAATTGCGCGAAGGCTTCATCGGACAAGAGCGCGCGTTGCGTGCCTTGAAAATGGGCGTCGAGCTTTCCGCGCCGGGCTACAACGTCTTCGTTTGTGGACTGGCGGGAACCAGCCGCGGCGGCACCATCGCTCGAATGATCGAAGAGCTGCATCCCCCGACCAAAGAATCGCTGGACCGTTGCTACGTCAATAATTTCAAGCTGCCCGACCGGCCGCGATTACTCACCTTGCCGCGCGGCTTGGCCAATGGCTTCAAGAAGGACATGCAAGCCGGCCTCGATTTTCTGCGCCGCCGCATCCCCCAAGTCTTCGAAGGCGAGCCGTTCCAGCGGCAGAAGGGCCGCATCGTCGAGCGTTTCACCGTCCGCGAAAAAGAGTTGATGGACGATTTCACGCGCCGCATTGCGCGCGAACAGTTCGCGCTCGGCCACATGCAAGTCGGCGCCGTGGCGCTCCCAGAAATTTTTCCGGTGCTCGAAGGCCAGATGGTGCCCATCGAGGACATTTCCAAAATGGTGCACGAAGGAAAACTCGAAAGCCCCGTGGCGGAAGACATCGAACGAAAGTACGAACAGTTCCGCCAGGAATTCACGGTCGTGTACCGCAAGACGCTCACACTTTCTCGGGAACTCGCCAGCGAGCTGAGTTATCTCGAGCAGGAAGCCGCTTCCGTGCTCGTGGATGGTGTCATCGAAGAGCTTAAAGAAAAATATCCGGGAACGGACGTCTCAGAATATCTCGAAGAAGTTCGCCATCATCTGCTCGACAATCTGGATCCTTTCAAGGAGCGCGAAGGCGAAGGCGAGCACGATGAAGAGACACCCGACGGTTTGCCGAAATCGCCCGGCGGACCCGAACGCGATCCCTTCCGCGTCTACGGCGTCAACGTCATCCTCGCGCACAACGATGACGATAAGTCCCCTGTAATTTTCGAAACTACGCCGACCTACGCGAATCTCTTCGGCACCATCCAGCGGGCCTACGACACCCGCGGCGGCTGGACCAGTGACTTCATGGATCTGCGCGGTGGCTCCTTGCTGCGCGCCGATGGCGGCTTCCTGATCATGTATTCGATGGAAGCCCTTTCCGAAGTCGGCGTGTGGCGCGCGTTAAAGCGCACGCTGAACCATAACCGCCTCGAAATTCAGCCGCTCGAAATGTTCTATCCCTTCGGCGGCAGCGCGCTCAAGCCCGAAGCCATTGACATCAACGTCAAAGTCATCCTCATCGGCGATCGCCAGATGTACGAATTGCTCTACGAATACGAAGAAGATTTTCGTAAGATTTTCAAAGTGCGTGTGGAATTCGATGAAGAAATGCACATGAGCGACGGCGTCATCGCGGAATATGCCGGCCGCCTCCGCGCGTTGTCCGAAAAAGAAAATCTATATCCGTTCGACCGCGGCGCCTTCGCCGCCATGCTCGAATATGGCGTGCGCCAGGCAGGCCGCCGCAATAAAGTGACCGCGCGCTTCATTGATATTGCGGACCTCGCCCGCGAAGCACACTACGCCGCCGCCGCTGCTGGTGAATCCGTCGTCCGCGCGGCCCACGTCCGCGGCGCTCTCTCTTCCAAAATGGAGCGCCACAACCTCATCGAGACGCGCCTCCGCGAAATGATCGAAGAAGGAACGCTGCTCGTAGATGTCAGCGGCACCCGCGTGGGACAAGTCAACGGTCTCAGCGTCCTCGAAATCGGTGGCTACTCCTTCGGCAAGCCCGTGCGCATCACCGCCACCGCCGCTCTCGGAAAAATCGGCCTCATCAATATCGAACGCGAAGCGAATCTAAGCGGGCGCTTCCATGACAAAGGCGTGCACATCATCGCCGGCTATCTGCGCAGCCGCTTCGCCCAAGATAAGCCGCTGTCCCTCGCTGCCAGCATCTGCTTCGAGCAATCCTATTCGGGAGTGGACGGCGATAGCGCCAGCTCCACCGAAATTTACGCGCTCGTCTCCGCTCTCTCCGGCTTGCCCTTGCGCCAGGACATAGCCGTAACTGGCTCCATCAATCAGCAAGGCGACATTCAAGCCATTGGCGGAGTTAACGAAAAAATCGAAGGCTTCTTCGACGTCTGCCGCATAAACGGACTCACCGGCACGCAAGGCGTGATGATGCCCGCTTCCAACGTCGAAGACCTTATGCTCCGCGAAGATATTCTCGACGCCGTCACCGCCGGAAAATTTCACATCTGGCCGGTAGCCAAAATCGAACAAGGCATCGAGATCCTCACCGGAACAGTCGCCGGTCAAAAAAACGGCGACGGCAAATACGATCCCGGCACCGTCTTCGCTCTAATGGACGATCGCCTCCGCGACATGGCCCACATCCTAAAAGAATTTGAGTAACCCAACCTGCAACCGCTTGCCACAACCGCCGGGTTGCCCGAACCGTGGCTTATTTCTATGGGTTCGGAGTCTGGAATTGCACCGCAACAAGCCGTACTTCACTGGAAAAAGGCGCAGGTGTGTTGCGGGAATAGCTTACATAGATGGTCTGTCCACCGTTGGCGTCGTATTCCGCATGTGCCAGCGCGTCGTAAACGTTGCCGCTTGCCGGTTGCATGGCCACGAACGCCACGATTTCGCTGGACCACGGGCCTTCGGGATTAACGGATGTGCGCATCACCACATTTTGCGAGAACGGCGGGCTGTAGACCGCGAGGTAGCGCTGCAGATACGCGTTCCACGAAATGCTCAAAATACTGGCGTCATTGAAAACCGAAACGGCGTCGGCAATTTGCGCCGACCAAATCTTGTTTCCTGCGTAGAAGCTCCAGGCGCTGCGATCTTGCGCGCTGGACGGGTCGACTTTGCCCAGTTGGCATCCGCTGCTGTAGTCGCATCCATAGGCATATAGCGTCCCATTGCTAATAAACGCGGCCGAACCGAATCCCGGTTCGTTCTGCGTGAAAATCAGGTCGGGATGGTCTGCCACAATCGGCGGATTGAACGTCGGCCGTTGCGGCGGTTGCTGCATATTCTGCCATGTGGCAACCGAATTCCCGATGCCTTGAAAATTAAAATTGCCGGGCTGCGCGCTCACCACCATGTAGAAAATCAGAGCGCTACCGTCGGCCGGGTTCATCACCATCGTCCCCGGCCACAGCGCCCACCGCGCCCCGCATGGCTGCGCCTGGCAATTGTTGATGTTGTGCGCCTGGTTGAAAGCTTCTTCCGCCGGAGTCAGCAGCAAGATCATTGTCGGCGCTCCCGCAGAATCCAGCTTTTCCTGAAATCCGGTTATGCCCGCTTGCGCGTTGAGGTCCGTTGTAAACGACCAGGAATCGCTGAGCAGCGTTTGGTCTTCGGCGTTAGGCTTGGCAATAAATGTATCCCCGTACAGCCACACGGAGTAGCCCTGAAATAGGGCACTACCGCCGCCGTCTCTTCCCCAAATATCCGGGTTCGTTGGTATGACGCCTAAATCCTGCGCCGTGACCATGGACACGGCGGGCGGAGGCCCGGACGACGCTGCTGGATAAATACTGCAGCCGGAAAGCCCAAGAAGCAACAACGCCGTTGGCGGGATCCCTGCCCGTAAGAATTTCAGGAAAAAATTGGAACGTATCATCGAGCCGCTCCCTTGCACCAGAACCTCTGCCTGGCTTGCCTTATGCGCTGCTTATGTGTGGACGCATGATAGACCAGTTGCTTTTACGGACTTTGTAAGGAAGTGTCGTCAATCCGCTCGTAAGGATAAGGATATTGATGCGACCTGGCGCAATCTAGGTTTCCTCGCTCGTATCGACGCCTGTCGGTTCAAGCCATGCTCTTACTTTCTGCCGATGCGAACGACAAGTCCTACGCCCAAGCGAACCGTGTCCGTGGTGGCGCCATTCGTGCGAAAGCCAAAATATTCCACCTGCGGCCGCAGCGCGAACCTTCCGCCCCTGTCGAGCCCAATGTCCACGCCACCGCCGGCGCCGAACACAAATGCGTTGGCCGAATAGCGCACTCCGCCGAGAAGAACCTGGGCGAACGGAGTAACTCTGCCCCAATGACGATACGAAACGCGCGGGCCAAACGTGTACGTCCCCGCGTCCACCCCCGGCCCAAAGGGAGAAGCATGATACAAGCCAACGTCGCCGACCACCCCGAGCCAATTATTGACATTCAGCGCGGCTGAACCACTGCCGCCGTACCCCGTGGTGCTGAACCCTTTGACCACCTCGATTATCGAATATCCCCCAGCGACGTCCGCAACAGGCGTCTCTTGCGCGCGCACAGCTGTCGCCACCAGCATAAGAGCAGCGGCTGCCATCATCAGCTTCTCCATTTGTATTCTCCTCCCCGTTTGTTAGTTTTTTCTTCCTGTCTGGATTCGCGGGCACCTGGCTTTAAGAAACTCCGTGCCCATCTTGATTCGCATCGTAGCGGGGAATGAAACTTTCGATTGTAATGAAGTGTCGCGCTCTCCTTGGATTCTCTCGGCGTCCCACACCCGCGAACCAGACACTTCCTTACACCGTTCGGCATCCCGGTATGCTAAAAAGTCCAAGGCTGCGTCCGGGACGCTGTTCTTCTCCGTCTAATGAAAAGCAGCGCAATCAGGCCTTTTGATCATGCCTTCGCCGCATAAATCACGAGAGCACACGCCGAGCTTGGTGCCCATCCCTGTTTTGCTCGTTGAGGACGACGTCGAGCTGTGCTCTTCGCTCAAACGCTTGCTCGGTATGGACGGGTTCGACGTCAAGGCCGTCCATGATGGGGATTCCGGCGTCCGGCACGCCCTCAAAGGAGACTTCGATCTCGTCATTTTGGACGTGATGCTTCCGGGCGGAGACGGCCGCAAAGTTCTTCGCCGCATTCGCCTCACTTCGCAAGTCCCGGTCATCATGCTCACGGCCCGCGGCGATGAAGCGGACCGCATTGCCGGCCTCGAGCGCGGCGCCGACGATTATTTGCCGAAGCCCTTCAATCCCCGCGAGCTCGTGGCGCGCATGCGCGCTGTTCTCAGGCGCAAGAGCGGCTCGGCACCGCCTGAAATCCTGCACATCGGCGATCTTCAGATGGATAGTGCGCAAAGAAGAGTCGCCGTCAACGGCAGCGATGTCCCTTTGACCGGCGCCGAATTCGATATTCTCCTCCTCCTTGTCCGTTCGGCAGGCAAGGTTCTCTCCCGTGAGGAAATCGCGGAAGCCGCTCTGGGACGCCCCATCGGTTTCTTCGACCGCAGCATAGACAATCACATCAGCAATCTGCGCAAGAAACTCGGCACCCGCGTCGGCGAAGTCGAACGCATTCAAAACGTGCGCGGCGCGGGTTACGTTTACACCGGCGAAATCATCGAGGAGCGCCGATGATTCGCGGCATCTACGCCAAGATTTTTCTCTGGTTCTTACTGGCCACCGGCGTCACCAGCGCCGCCGTTTTTCTGATCACCGTCATCACCCACGTGCAATCCCTGGGACCAAGTTGGATGATCGGTGTCCTCGACCAGTACACACGCAGCGCCGTGAAAATTTACGAGCACGAAGGAAAAGACCAGCTCGCCTCATACCTGCTAGAGATTCATGACGCTTCTTTCCTTCAGTCCACGTTGCTGGATCCCCAGGGTCGCGACATCCTGGGCCTCGGCGTGCCCCCGGGCGCGGAACAAGTTCTCGCAAAAGCGCGCGCCACCGGGCAGACGCAGTTTCACATCGGCTTGTTCTGGACCGGCGCTTCCGTGGATGAACGCCCCAACGGAAAATACATCCTGGTCGCCAAGGTTCTCGTTCCGTACGGATTTGTTTTGGGCGGCGCGCTCGAAATGACCGTTCTTCAATGGCTCTTGCCCGCTCTGGTCGGCGCAACGCTCTGCCTGCTCCTGGCGCGCCATCTCGCCGCGCCGATCCGTACCTTGCAAACCGTCGCCGGCAGAATCGCGGATGGCGATCTTTCCGTTCGCGCCTCTCCCGCGATTGGTTCGCGCAAAGACGAACTGGCCGACCTCGCTCGCGATTTCGACCGCATGGCGGACCGTGTTCAATCCCTGCTGCGCAGCCAACTCGAGCTCCTCGGAGACATCTCCCACGAATTGCGATCTCCGCTCACCCGCTTGAACGTTTCCCTCGAGCTCGTCCGCCGTGGCAAGACCGACGCCGTCGAGCGCATGCAGACGGACCTGCACCGCCTCGACGCCTTGATCGGACAGATTCTGACCTTGACGCGGCTGCAGACTCACACCCATCGCAAAACCGAAACACCGCTTAACCTTCGCTCGATTGTCGAAAGCGTTGCTGAGGATGCACGTTTCGAAGTCATGGAAGATGGGAAATCGGTGGTCATTTCGCGCGCCGACGATTGCTGGCTGAATGGAGATCCGGCGCTCTTGCGCAGCTGCATTGAAAATGTTGTGCGCAACGCTGTTCACTACACCAAGGCCACACACGGAGGTGGCCGTCTCACTGGATCTTGTCGGCAACGGTTCGGATTCCGTGCGGATTCTCGTCGCTGACCGTGGCGATGGCGTGCCCCCGGAAGATCTCGGCCACATTTTTGAGCCTTTCTACCGCGTTACCCAAGCCCAGGAGCATCAGACCGGCGGAACCGGCTTGGGCCTCTCCATCGCGCAAAGAATTGCCGTCGTCCATGGCGGCACCATTCGCGCCCGCAATTGCGACGGTGGTGGTTTGGAGATGGAAATTCTTCTTCCCGTGCAGAACAAAGTTTCTGCGACGCTAGACGCCAAATAGAGCGCGCCCGCGGCAAGATAACTCTGCCTTGTGTATCGAGCCCCGAGGTCTAATAAGAACGCAGAATCCAGATCAAAATACCAATGGGAATGCCCACCGCAGCAATAACAGTGACCAGGATGATGGCGAGGAACATCCAATCCCGCCTGGTGTTCGCGCCGGGCTCCTCCTTCTCCCGCAACAGCAGCCGGTAGTTACGTCTGTTCGCCTTCCAAAAGATATGGAAAACGTCGCCTGCTACCGGTATTGCTCCTACAGTGGTTTCCAGAAATACGTTCGCAATCATGCGCACCAGAGTGACCGCTTGCACGCCGCGCCGCCAGGCCGCGAACACAATAAAGAAAGATGCGATGCCCGCAAGGGCATCTCCGATCCCGGGGACCCATCCAATCAGCGCGTCAAGCCCAAACCGAATCTGCGTTCCAGGGATCCGGAACATATCGTCCAAGAGGGCGGCAATGTAATCGAGATGTTCGTTCGACGCGAGGTCGCGAGGCATCAGGCCACTCCTCGTAATACTATACAGGCCCGCACAAACCGCGCATTCCACTGAACGCAATTTCGGGGTTGTGGGCTTGCACGACTCACCGGCCACTTGAGCACCATCGAGTGCCAAGAAGGTGCAAACTCGGCGGTACTTAAACGGAATCTACTGCCACAAAACTGGGGACTCCGCATCGGCACGGCGAGGCTACCAGGGCCTTAACCCAGATACCTCCACTCCGCCCACGATTCCTGCAGGCTCTTTTTGGGAAGCCGGCAAATGAAAATCGTGAGCCCAGACTCTTCCGGCATTGCGTACGGCGGTGAGACACTCGCCTCGGGCGTAACCTCGTCATAAAACTGGCGTAACTGTTGTTCCGTAAACCCAATCGCAACCGCTACTTGGCCGGGCAGTGCGCCAGGCCCCCACAACCCGTACTGGTTGTGACCGCTAATGGCTCGCGGCAATCCCAGCTTCGAGCCGAAGTAATTTATGGCCGAGGCCTCCCCATAATTGTAGGCAAGCACGACTGCTTGAGCGCGCTCGGACTCTGGCAGCGCCTGATACACTCCTGCCACCGCGCGCACCTGTTCCTGCCAGCCGAACATATCCCCGAAGAGTTGTGGCAACTCGCTCTGCGGCACGTTCTCCACGTGAATCGCCTGTACATCCCAGAACCGCGTGTAGCGAACGGCAGCTTGGACCGGAAGAATAGGCATCGCCAGCGGAGCAGCAATCACTCCGCTGATCAATAATGGCACTGCTATCGCCGGTCGCAACCACGCTCCTGCTCGCGGAACCAACCGCAGTTCAATCCACACTGAACCAGCTGCCAGCAGCATCACGTACGCCGGCGCCAGATAATAGATTTTTCCATGCAGGATGAGCATCTCCAACAGAACTGTGAGATACGCCCACGCCAGCACGGCATACTTTTTTCCAAGCGGATCTCGCAGCAAAAACCACAGGCCGGCCAGCCAAATTGGCGCAGCCACAGGATTTGTCAGCAAAGTTTGTTGCCATATGTATTCCCACGGCGACACGTTCACGTACTTCGTGCCGATCACCGCGTGAAACAGCGCCAGCGTCGGCCAGCCATTTTGAATTTCCCAAAGCAAATTGGGAAGGAAGCAAAGGAACGCGATTCCGGCACCCCGCCAAATCCACGCTTGCCGAAAATGCTTTCTCGCCTGGGTCGCCAGTAGTCCCAGCGCAATCCCCGAACCGAAAAAGAGCATTGAGTGTTTGTTCAAAATCCCAAGGCCCGCGCTGAGTCCGAACAGGAGCCACAGTTTCGGGTTTCCGCCATTCAGAATGCGCAGCACAATCGCGGCGCAGGCCATCCAAAACACCGGCTCGAACGCATTCATCGAGAAAAAATTGTCAAACGTCAGGTAGATCGGGGCAAGCAACACGCAAAATGCGGCGAGGAATTGTGCATACCTCCCGCCGCCCAGCTCCCGAGCCAGCCACCCAGCAAGAAGTACCTTGGTCGAAGCCGCTAGCGCCGGCAAAAAACGCAGGGCTAAGAGCGAATCGCCCAAAAGCGCATGGCTAAGGCGAGCGAGGAACGGAGCGAGAGGCGCGTGGTCGAGATAGCCCCAGGCCAGACGTTGTCCACAAGCGGCATAGTAAAGTTCATCGCGAAAAAATCCATACCGGCCGCTGAACGCCACATGGAGCGCGACCGCAGCAATCGCTAACGCGTATACCGCACGGCTCATTGGCAGCGCAGCGGTGGCCGCGCGAGCCGTTTTGCCTTGCTGCATTGCGTCGCCGGACGTAGCCGGTATTTCCTTTTCAACTTCGAAAACGGGAGATGTTTTTTGCCCCAATCGCCGGCTCCGACCCACCCATCGCGCTGGCCTAGGAGTGTACCGCGTACTTGCCAATTTCAGTGCGAATCAAAGCTCGCAAGACCACAAATTGTTGTGGCGTGATTTTCACCTCACGGGGGACAGGAGGGTGCGCCCCACCCAGAAGCCATGGTCGTCCAAGGGCCAGAAAGAGGTTTTGAAGAACGAGGCCAGCCCGTTTCGCCGATTTGCTTGCATGCGGCGCCTCTAAACCGTTGCTTTATCCCTCTGGCCCACAAATAGGTAGCCTGCGCCTTTGCAGTTCGGGCACTCTTTATTGCGGTAGTATCCGGTTGCTTGACAGTGTGTGCACTCGCTCCAGTCAAATTCTTGGTTAGCAATGGCGTTGATGCCGCTACACCGCTGTTCGCCGGTGGTTTTGCAACAACGACCGTTTGCGACCCTCAGGTTGTAACCGGCGCCGCCACACTCTGTGCAACATGTAACAGGCAGTTCTCTCTTCATTTGCTGATGATACGCCCCTGCGGGTGCTTTCACATGTTCCATACGGGACGCAGCCCGAATCATGGTCGGCTCACCACGCTTCCAGCTGTCGAACGCCGCTACCGGAGAAGCGGAATCCAAGGCAAAATGGACTGGGCAGATGTCTGGCACCAGCAATCAGGCAGAACCGATGGCAGTACTGCCTTGTAGGGTTTTTGCTTGTGGATATAAGATGGCGCTGGAGAGTCCGGAGCAATCATGGCCCATCAGCCACCACAGAAATTTATCTTCTACATTGCCGCCACTCCGGAGAAGGTGTGGGAAGGCTTCGTGTCGCCGGAGTCGAACCGCATCATTTTCTCAGGCGCTGAGTTTCAGATGGACTCCAAACCTGGCGGCTTGCTCGCGTGGGTGGGCCCGGGACCCGATGGCAAGCCCACGACCTACGTCCAAGGGAAGGTCCTGCGGTTTGACCCTCCAAAAGTCTTTCAGTACACCTTCGCAATGGGCCAAAATGCCAAAGCCTCACGCGCAACCATCGAACTAGTCCCCGAGACCGAAGCCACCAAAGTAACAGTGACGCATGACGAGTGGGCCGAGGATGACGCCACCTACGCTGCCTGCGCCGATGGATGGCCACGCATTCTCTCCCGCTTGAAGACGCTGCTTGAAACCGGGAAGACCTTCAAGCCGCATTAATACAAGGTGTGAATGGTCTGAAATTTTTCGTCCGGTAGCAAGCCCCAAACTAGCGCCTGTTAGCACGCTTACTGGAGATTTAGATCGCCCCAAACTCAGAAGTCCGGCCATCCTACGTATCGAAAAATTCCCTATCGTTAGCGCAACAACCGCGTAAGCAATCCTTCCAGCAGAACTCGGATTTCAGGATTCATCTTTGTAAATTCCACGCCCATGCCCTCACCAGGCACGATGTTTCGGACCACCGCTTCCGCCAGAACCATTCCTCCCGGTACTTCAAAAACGAGGGTCAGGTTTGTGCCTACTCGCAGCGTATTGGACCCGCAGAGGAACAGACCTCCCATGCTTAACGTTTTGACCCGAGAAACCTGTTGCTGCCCGCTACCGTACCAGGTTACGGACATGCCTTGCGGCAAGGAAATACGCTGGTGGCGACGAGTCCCACCCATGGTTTTAGCGCTCATAAGACATGGCCAAAGTACTAGTTGAGTTGGCAGCGAACCAATAGAACAAAAGTTCCGCTCCGCCGGTACTTTAGAAAAGCCACTCAGTTCTCAAGCACCCTCGCTCTACGCAACCCTTTGTGTGCTCTGAGGCGCAGGAACTTTCCGAAGAAAGATTGACAGCCTGCGCTTACCGGGGAAGTGAAACCCGCCCAGATCCCAATGTCCGGTTACGCTGATCAGGCGCTATGTCAATCCAGCCCAAACGATTATTCTGAAGTGTGACCGAAACTCCAGACACAGCCCCGCCGCCCCCGCCTCCGCCTCGGAGAAGCTCTCTCCGATCCTTTCTTCGATGGTTTCTCATCGGAGTGGCGCTTCTTTGGGCGCTTGCTGTGCTGCTCCTTGTGGCTGCCCGGTGGATCGACCCACCGACCACCGCGGTGCACATGGAGCGCCGTTTGCAGGCATGGATTCACCACACGCCCTATCACGAACGATACGAATTCGTTCCGCTGCGCCAAATCTCGCCCGATTTCCAGCATGCTGTGATTGCCGCGGAAGACGCGCGCTTCTACCAGCACCATGGATTCGATTGGCACGCGATGCAAATCGCTGCGGAGGACGATATGGAAGGCGGCCGTATTCGCGGTGGGTCCACCCTCACGCAGCAACTGGTAAAAAATCTGTTCTTCGGAACCGGCCGCTCCATCCTCCGCAAGGGCGCCGAGTTCACACTTGTTCCGGTGGCCGAATTGGTCATTGGCAAACAGCGCATTCTGGAACTCTACCTCAACGTGGTCGAATGGGGCCCTGGTGTTTATGGTGCGGAGTCGGCAGGCCATTACTACTACCGAACCTCAGCCCGGAGTATCGACCGTGAACAAGCGGCCCGACTCGCCGCAATTCTGCCGTTGCCCCTGAAGCGACGGCCCGATCGCATGAATCGCTATAGCGGACTCATCCTGGAGCGGATGCGCCAATTGGGTTGGTAAAAGCGCATCCGCCGTAGCGGATTTCAATTAGCGCCGCACCCGCTGGCCGGCCGGTCATGCGATCCTGAACTTTGGTCCAGCTGGTTACTGGTCCAATTGATTCTAAATGTCTGTCGTGGCTGAATAGAATGGGTGAGCCATTTTGACAGGGACTGAACGCTCAGGGTGTATGTAGTTGGCAATGGATAAAAAACGCGAGTACTTGGCCATCGTCGCAGTCCTGGCTGTGGTCTATTTCGGCACTGCCAAGCTGGGGCTTAGATTTGCTCTTGTTCACCCAAGTGCCACGCCTTTGTGGGCGCCCACCGGAATTGCGCTGGCAGCCTTCCTGATTTTCGGCTTTCGTGTCTGGCCGGGCGCTTTCCTGGGCGCGTTCTTTGCCAACTTGACCACCGCCGGCTCGGTCCTGACGTCCATGGGGATTGCGACAGGAAATACCCTGGAAGGGGTGGCAGGCTGCTACCTGGTAATGCGCTTTGCGCGCGGCCAGCAGGCCTTCGAAAGGGCGCAGGATATTCTCAAGTTTACGTTCCTGGCCGGGATGGTCAGCACAACTATCAGTGCCACGGTTGGCGTCACAACCCTGTCATTGGGCGGATTCGCTGACTGGACGCAGTATGGCTCTATCTGGCGCACATGGTGGTTAGGTGACTGGGTGGGTGCGCTACTTGTTACTCCCCTTATCCTTCTATGGAGAGAAAATCCCCGGCTGAATTGGACCCGTGAACAAATTATTGAGCTCGCCCTCTTGTTCCTGGGACTCTTTCTCACGGCGTGGGTTGTCTTCGGGGGGCGTTTTCACTCGGAGGTAAAGAATTACCCGCTGGAGTATCTCTGCATTCCATTCTTGATTTGGGCCGCATTCCGGTTTGGCCGTCGCAAGGCTGCGACCGCAACTTGCCTTTTGGCGGCCATAGCCATCTGGGGCACTCTACAAGGATATGGCCCGTTTTCAAGAGAGGCTCTCAACACATCGCTACTACTGGTGCAATCGTTCGTGGGTATTGTCGCCGTAATGAGTTTGATTTTGGCCGCTGAAGTATCGGAGCGCAAGCGAGCGGATGAACGCGTGCAGCAACTGGTTGCTACCGACCCGCTTACTGGGCTTGCCAACTACCGGCAGCTCATTGACACAGTTGAATTGGAAATCAAACGGTATGGACGCTCCGGACGGTCCTTTGCCATCTTACTTCTCGATCTGGACGGATTAAAGAAGATCAATGATACCCACGGTCACCTGGTGGGCAGCCGGGCACTGTGCCGAGTAGCAGACATTCTGAAAGCCCATTGCCGGCAGGTCGACACGCCAGCGCGATTCGGGGGCGACGAGTTTGCCGTAGTGCTTCCTGACACAGCTTCGGCGCAGGCCCAGCAAATAGCCGCAAGAATCCGCGAACGCATCGCCTCCGATGAAGAAAGTCCGCCGATCTCGGTGGCCGTCGGCAGTGCCATTTACCCTCACGACGGCGAGTCCATTGAAAAGCTCCTGTCGGCAGCTGATCAAGCCCTCTATGGAATGAAGCGCCCTTCAGCCGGTCCAACTTCGCCGCAAGGGCGCCAGCCTGAGCGGCGTACACGCAAATAGTCTGCAATCGTCCTGGGATTCAATAAAATCAATCAAAGTGCTACTGGGCAGAAAGCAAGGCGGCCCAGAAGGCACAGTGATGTGACGTGGCGAAATCGGTTTCCTGCACAGGCGATGGTGGAATCAGCGACTGGAAATTGCCGGCGGCAGGGTTGAATTTCTGCCAGACGGGCACGCCGGGACTATTGGGATTCCCGAATTTGGCGAAGTTGGTCCAATAGTGCTGCATGGCGCTGGAGAGTTGCAGCTGCTGGGTGTTGAGCCCCGGTCGCGGCACAGTGACGGGCAGAGTGAAGAGATATTGAAGTTCCGAAGCGTGGGCCGCAGCGTACGGAAACGAGACGGGAGGCAGAAAATCCTGCGGCGCATTCTCGTCGTTGAACTCATACGTGGAGAGCGGGACAAACGGAGACATTGAGAGGTCTGCGCCCAAAGCGGGGCAAGCGAAGACCACATCCGTACCTGCTGTGGCGAAGGCAATATCTGCGGAAGGAAAACTCGCGAGGGGATACTGCGCGGCGACGAGCGGAGCTGCAGGTCCGACGAGGGTGGCGAGAGCCCCTTCGTACGCGGTCTCGTTGTTGGCGATGGGCCCGGCGGCGGTGAGATCGAAATCGAGCGCGGTGAAGAGCCGCCATTCGTCGTGATTGCTACCCTGGATCACCGGTACATGGTGGAATTGGCCGGTGGCGAGCGCTGTGTTGAGTGAGAGCGGGAAAAATTCCCCGTCGATATTGGGCGTATATCCAGCAAAGTTTTCGTTGGCCAGGATGGTGGTGACCGGAAGCGCACGCAGGCAGGCGGCGGTCTGTGCGCTGCAGCCCGTTGCAGCGGCGAATGCCGTGCCGGCAGCCTCAGCGGCAACTAGGGTTTGCGTGTTCAGCGCGTAAGCGCCGCTTTCGATGATGGCTTTGTGGAAGAGGCCCTCCGAGGAAGGCGACGCGAGCTGCGAGAAGACGCTGAGGCCGCCCGCGGATTCGCCGAAGATGGTGACGTTCTGCGGATCGCCGCCGAAGAACCAAATGTTGTCACGGACCCAGCGAAGAGCGAGTTGCTGGTCCATGAGGCCGTAGTCACCTGCGGAATTGGGGTCGCTGTCACCGTCCCGGTCCGGGTCCGTTTTTTCCGCGGCAAAAGCGGGATGGGCGAGAAAACCGAGAGCGCCGAGACGGTAATTGATGGTCACGACGATGACGCCGTCGTGAACGAGAGCCGTGGGATCATAGTCGTTACTTTCACCGAAGACGAGGGCGCCGCCGTGGATCCAAACCATCACCGCACGCGGGCGGAAGAAATCATCGGAGTCCGGAGTGAAGACATTGAGGAAGAGGCAATCCTCGGTAACGGACACGATACCGAATGGCGAGGGCGGCTGCGGACAGTGGTTGGCAAACTGCGTGGCCTCGAGGGGCGCGAACCACAGAGCGTGAGGAACCGGCGGACGCCAGCGCCGATGGCCCACCGGAGGCGCGCCGTAAGGAATGCCCAGGAATTCACGGACGCCCGCGGAAGAGACGGAACCGCGGACGGGGCCGCTGGAGGTAAAGACCAGCGGGTTTCGTTCCTGCGCACGGAGGACAGGAGGCGTAGAACAAAAAACGGCGGCGGCGAAGAGAGCGGAGAGAAGTAGGCGGAGTTGCTGCGCATGACGAGACTTCATGGTTTCCTCACTGACCGGGGAACGACTACGTCCTGAGCTTGGGAGGAGTTCCCCTGAATCCCCGCTGGCGCACGTTGCGGCGCGGCGGCGGGGATGGAATTGTGAGTGTTTATATCATTGTTTTGTTACTGTCAATACGAAGGTTTCCGCAGAATTCCCGAGTTCCCTTCTACGAAGTTGAACGGTCGGGTTGCTAGGCACTAGGTTGCCGAATCGGTAGTTTCCCAACTACTGAGGCGTGGGGGCAACATACGCCCGCCGATAATCCGTGCGGTACGCCATGTTCGCGGCGTTTGGACCGGAGGTTTGTGGCGAGTTGATGCGAACTTCGATCGAATGAACTACGCCGTCTTGCCTCGGTGGCGTGAATGCCAGGCTGTATTCGTGACGTACGAGTTGCGCAATCTCCGCGTAGGCCGCGCTGAACTCTTTTTCGCTCACGGGAAAGTAGGCACGCCCTCCCGTTGCCTCGGCCAGCTGCTTCAAGAGTTGGTTTGCCTGCGCGAACTGCTGTGGAGGTTGCGCCGGATTTTGCGCGCGAGTCTTCTTTTTGTTGCTGGGAGGGGAATCTTGCAGCTCGCCCGCCAGCGAAACAGCAAGCAGCCGAACGTCGCCGGTCTTCAGTTGCTGAAGAGCCATCGCCCGCTCGTTCGCGGAAGATGTATCCACGCCCGTCGAGAGCAGCACTATCGTTTTCTTGCCTCGAACCTGCCTGAGCCACTCGATGACCTTCGAAACGCTGGAAGAGAGATTCAGCGACCCATATCCAAGATTGAAACGCAATTGATCGAACGACGCTGCGGCGTCCTGTTTGTCCGGTGTGAAATCCAGCAGCGCCTGCGGCGCTTCCGCATATTTCACCACCGCGACGCGATCGCCCGCCGACAAACCATTGAGCAAACCAAGGGCGGCTTGTAAATGCCCGCCCTCCAGAAGATAGACGGCAGGCCCCGCCTCAATAAGAAGCAGCACTTGCCCCGGCTCTTCAATCGTCGCGAAATCGGTCAGCGGCTGTTCCGTCCCGTCATCAAATAAATGAAAATCTTCCCGCCGCAGGCCCTCCACAAACTGCCCGCGCGCGTCCGTCACAATCACGCCGACATTGACGCGCTCCACCTGGATTCGAATCGTTTGTTGTGGTTCTTGAGGATTTTGCGCCGCGTTTGCCGCGCTGCTTAGCAGCAGAAGAGCAGGCAACTGTAGCGCTCTCAGAGAAAAGCGGAAAGGACGCATCGCCCCGCTATTCGACCCACTGTTCCCAGTGAACGCCCTTGGCATCCTTCCACGAGACGCTCGAAGAATAATGCAGATGCCGCGCGAAAACTTGTGGATTCGCCTGCAGGAGCCAATCAGGAGTCGGAGTCGTCGCTGGCATGTTTTTCTTCGCCGCATCCGCCGATTTTTGTGCAGCGCTCTTCTTGGCTTCTGAAATCCAGCGGTCCTTCATGGCCTGCCAGTCCACCTTTTGAAAATCAAAGTAGCCAAGCCCATTCAGGTTTTCAGGATATTGCGCGCGCCCCGCCTGAAATTGCGGGACGCTCGCGAGCCCCCCACCCGCCGCTTCTTTCCCTCGGTTCGCGACCACCTCGCGCAGCGAATCCACGCGGCTGGCGCCCAGAATCATGTCCGGCATCACGGCGAGATTGAAAAAGTTCCACTGCGCCACGCCCGCGTTTCCCTGACTCCCTCCGAGCGAGATCTTCATATACGTCACGTCGCCTTCATTGCGCTCCGATGTGAGCTGGTCGCTGAATACCGTTCGAATCAGTTTCAGCGTTTCCGGCTTCTTTCGAATCCCAAAAAAATAAACCTGCTTCGCGCTGTCCAACGAAGGATTCGTCTGCATCGAAGCGATCTCTCCGCTGAAAAGCCCGATCGCATCCGGCAGTGGCATCCCGATACGCGCCTGCGCCAGCGTGTCGAGAAGGTCGGCGTTGCCCTGCTGTCCCGTCGGAAACGCAGCCCGCGCGATGCGCTTGATCACCGCATAAATTCCCAGGAAATTGATCTGTGTCGAGCCATACGAAATGGCATCTGCGGGAACCAGCGCCAACGAAGCCGGCGCGGCAACTCCGTTCGTCCAAATATCAAACGGTGTCCCCGGCGCCGTATCGCCAAGGATTGCCGCTTGCACGTGGGTTTTCGCCCCTTCGAACGTCACGTGCCCGCACACCGAATGAATCGCGTCAAGCTTCGCCGCGTCCAGCAGTTGGCCAACCTTCAGGTCCCCCGCTTTCGAATCCGGCGCAAACTCCTTCAGGTTCGGAATGCGCAGGAAAAATTCAATCACGCCGCTGCCAACAATCGGCTTCGCTTCTTGATACGCAGCCAGTTGCGTCAGCGGTCCCGCCACCGTCGTCTTGGCGTCGAGCCGCCCGAGCACATCTTCCATCACCGAGCGCTCGCTCGCGCTGATGGCGTACTTCCCATGCTCCGCCCAATACGTCGTGCTGTTTTTTTCTTCAATCTTCAAAACCTGCGCGTCTCCAATCGTCACCGGCGAAATGTGCGGCATCTCTTTCGCTTGCGCGCGCATAAGTAGAATCGCTTTCGCAAGTACCGCCTCTTTCCCCGTGCGATCGTACACAAAAAACATCCCATTCCAAGCCGGCGGCTTCGCCTTAGCCGCGCCCGTGCCGCCCGCTGCGTTCGAATCGGTCGCGCTCGCTGCTCCCGCTGCCTCGCGCTTCGCCGGCTCCGCGAGATATCCCACCGTAAAGGAATTCTCCAGCAGCGACGCAAATTCCTGAACTTGTTCCACCGTCAGCTTCGGTTGCCCCGGTTTTTGTTCCGAAGAAGCAAGCATGTTCGCCGCCATCGCCGAGCGCACCGACGCAAAGTCCGGGTCATCCCACAGCGCCATCAGCGAATTCGCTTTTCTCGCGTCCGCCGCCGGAGCCCCGCGCCAAATCAAATAAAAAATCGTTCGTGGCGACATCTGCGCCGGCTCCAGCGGAGCCTGCGCCCGCGCCGGGCTTATCCCCAGTACCACAAAAGTTAGTACCACCAAGAGAGGATTGCGGAAGCTCTTCGCGTTCATCGGGCGCTCCTGAAGATTTCGATTCGAATGCGGCTGTCTTTTCATGCTAGCGCCAGCGCCAAAAAGACAGAAGCCCTGTCCCGCGTCGTGTTTCCAGAACGCAGAACAGAGCTTTTGTGGAAGGGAGCGCGAATTTTGCCGAAGTGCTCGCTACGGTTTGCCGGCCTGTTTCAACGTTGGAGCCGTCGTAGGTGTAGCCGCTGGCGCCTGCGCCGCAGCCGCCGGCGCGGGAGCCGAAGCAGCCGCGCCCGGCCCGCCTTCCTTCGGCGTCGCCAGGTACCCGGTAATCTGATTTTTCCCCACGTCGAACACCACGATTTCGTAAGGCGCCATCCGCGACGCGCCCTTCACGTAAAACTGCACGGGCTCGCCCGCGGTCTTATCCTTTTTCTCGATCGAGCGATCGTCCACGAACACCACCATCGTGTACTTCGATTTCTTCTGGTCCACCTTGGACACATTGATCTGCACCGGCCCGACGCGTTGCGGCGTCTTGGCCTTTTGAACTGTGAACTCGTAGTAGTTGCGGTCCCCGCGGCGCCTCAGCTCATCCAAGTCGTCGTGGTTGCGCGCGATCAACCCGCTCATCACGTTCATGTCGCCCAGGCTGCGCTCCAGTTTGCCTTTCGTGGCCTCCAAATCCGTTTTCGTGGCTTCGATGTCTTTCTTCGCGCCGCCCACTTCCGTGGCCACCGCGCCGATTTTCTCCTCGCTCTCCTGCTTCACCTGCGAAAGTTGCGCCGTCAGCTTCTCATCCGACGTTTGCTGTTCCTTGCGGATGGATTCCGCGCGGCTCTTGGCCTGCGCCAGTTCGGACTGCGTCAAGCCCACACGCTGCGTGGTGATTTCCATCTTGCTCTTCAAGTCCGCGATGCGCGAATTTGCCTGATCGAGTTGCGCGACGAGAATTTTATCTTGGTCCTGCTGCTTGGCCAGGTCCTGGCTCAGCCGCGTTTGCGTCGAATACCCCGCGTAGCCCAGCACCGCCATCAGCGCAATCAACACGCCAAAGAGCACTGCGATCCACCTCGGCGTTCCCGTGGACTCGTAGTGATAGGACTCTTGCGGCGTCGGTACGTTTGGAGAAATGCTCATTCCCCCTCCTCGGATCTGGCGCCCCCCATGCACGATTGCGCCGAATTAGAATTATCGCTTGCCACGCACCATCTGTCCACAGGCCCCAGCCAAAGCTAAGACGGCTTTTCCCCCGCAAATATTCCAGCTCGAACGCTGCCCGCCAGTCCGCCCGCGCCACCTTGCCGCAACAGCCTGCGCCCAGGCATGATCGCCCACGCAGGGTCGCCCAAGCTTGTTCCGACATTTTCGGCGTAATCCTTTTCCGCGGATTGTAGCTGCGGCCGGTAATCGAACCACTCATCCCGAACTCGCACACCCACCACCGTCATTTCCGCAAGTCACAGTCCGAGGAGACGCGAGTTTGCTGCTTTACGGCTAAGTGAACGGTCAAAGGTGACCAGCGTGAACTGCGAAGCGGAGGCAAAGGCGCAGAGATAGGAATCGGCCCAGTCTTTGGTAGCGGGGCGGCGGAGCCGCGTCATGCCGCGGAATACGCGCTCAAGACCAGGAGGCTCGTCGAGACACGCAACCCGGTCGTCTTGCAGCCAGCGATCATACGTCTGCCACGCTTGTGGCTGGTTCATCACTTCCTTGCTCATCACCGCTTCCGCAGTGAGCAGCCGGAGCAGTCCAAGTTGCGTGAAGCGGCAGAAAAACAGGCGGGAGTCCGCAGCGAGGCCGGAAAACCACGATGCAGCGCGCGCGTGATGGACATGCCCTTGGTAAGTCAGGGCGATCCACACGTTGATATCAGGGAAAAGAAATGACGTCGTAGATTCGGGCATTGTCGAGCACCACGGTTCCCGGGCGCTTGGAACGGACTAGCGGGAGCTTGACGTGCTTGCGCGACGTAGTGCTGCTCTTTTCACGCAGAACCTGCTCGACGCCCCGCAGGATCAATCTCTTGGCGGAACTGCCCTCGTTCGCCGCGCGCGCCTTGAGCCGCTGGTACAGCGAAGCCGGAATGTCAATCGTCGTCCGCATGCAAATAGTCTACCATATTTATGGCCGGTGGCTATCCGTCGATCCGTCAGACAGATAGCTAACGGCTTACTAAACAGATGTCTACTAATCCGGCACCCTCAGTGGACGATAGTTTCTGTTAGTGCCATCTGAAGTAAATGGGCAAATTGTGGGGCGGCCAGGGGATGGCTGAAGAGGTAACCTTGTCCTTCCGCACAGTGGTGGGCCCGAAGGAATGCGAGCTGCTCCGGAGTTTCGATGCCCTCGGCAATCACGCGCTGCTTGAGGTTTTTGCCCATATCAATTATGGCGCTCACGATGGAAGAGCCATCGGGATCGGCTGTGATCCGATGCACAAAGGACTGGTCAATTTTCAAGACGTCAATGGGAAACTGCTGAAGATAACTGAGGCTGGAATAGCCGGTGCCGAAGTCATCCACCGCAAGCTGAACCCCCATAGTTTTGAGCTCTTGAAGTACTGCGGCCGTGGATTCGGCATCCTCCATAAGGACGCCCTCGGTAAGCTCAAGGTCGAGATAGCGCGCTTCCAAGCCGGCTTCCGAGAGTATCGTCCGGACACTTTCGACAAAACCCTTATTGCGGAACTCGACGGCGGAAACGTTGATGGAAACCCGCTTAAACGGCAGTCCCGCGTCTTGCCATTCGCGCGCCTGCCGGCATGCTTCGCGCAGCGCCCAACGGCCGATCTCGACGATTAGGCCACAGTCTTCGGCGATGGGCACAAATTGGGAAGGAGGGACCAGTCCACGGCCGGGCTGCTGCCATCGTATCAACGCCTCTACTCCGGTGATCTCGCCCGTGTCAAGATTTACCTTCGGCTGATAATGCAGCAAGAACTCTTCCTGCTCGAGAGCGCAGCGCAGGCTGCCTTCGAGAGATTGCCGCTCTACGGCCTTCAGATTCATTTCCGCGGTGAAGAACTGGAAATTGTTGCGCCCGTTTTCCTTGGCGTGGTACATGGCCAAGTCTGCATTCTTGATCAACGTTTCGGCATCCTCTCCGTCCTCCGGGTAGACGCTGATGCCGATACTGCCACTGATACGCAGGGATCGTCCCCCGACGGAGCAGGGTGCGCTGAGCGAAAGAAGTATTTTTCTTGCGCTCGTGGCCGCGTCTTCCGGATAGGTGATCTCTGAAAGCAGGATAACGAATTCATCTCCGCCCTGGCGGCTGACCGTGTCGGAAGCGCGGACCCCGGCCAGCAATCGTTTTGAAACACACTGAAGAAGCTCGTCGCCGACGGCATGTCCCAGCGAATCGTTGATGTATTTGAAGCGATCCAAATCCAGAAAGATTACGGCAAGAGGTCTGTTCCAGCGGCGACCTGCGGCGATCGACTGAGCGATCCGGTCGTTCAGCAGCAGACGATTGGGTAGATTTGTGACCACATCGTGTTGCGCGGAGTGTGTCATTTGGACGGACATGGCCCGCGCCGCGCTCACATCATGGAAGACGATCACCGCTCCGATGACTCGCCTTGTCCGGTCGTGGATTGGCGCGGCGGAATCTTCAATGGCAGATTCAAATCCGTCCCGGCGGATGAGCACGCAATTCACCGTCAGTCCCACCGTCCTATTTTGCTCGACGGCCATCTCCATGGGATCTCGCGCGGTCTTGCGTGTGGCGCCGTCAACAATTCGGAAGACTTCAGCCAGGGGTTTGCCAATGGCTTCTTCCCTGGGCCAACCGGTCATGGCCTCTGCAACGAGATTGAGATAGGTGATGTTGCCGGAAATGTCGGTGCAAAGAACGGCGTCACCAATCGAGTTGAGGGTAACCACCGCGCGTTCTCTTTCCAAGTACAATGCGTCGTCGACAGCCTTGCGCTCGATCGCGTTGCGCAGTGCACGCGGGAGCGAATAGCTATCGAGGTGACCCGCCAGGAGATAATCCTGTGCGCCGCGCCCTACAGCCTCTTTCGCGAGGGCTTCGTTACCGTTGCCGAAGACCAAAATCGGGACGTCGGGCGCAGCGGCGAACAACTTATCGAACGTCTCGATGCCGTGACTATCGGACAGGGACAAATTGAGCAAGACCGCGGCAATTCCTTTTTTGCTCAGCCGCACAAGAGCTTCGGAAAGTTGGCGAACCCATTCGACGTCGAAAGAACCGCTGACTGTCCCGGCGAGCGCCGTGTGAATCGCATTGGATGCGGCCGGATCATTTTCAATCAGAAGTATTTTGGGGAGCAGAATAGATACTGTCATGGTGTCTTTCGTCTAGCCTCAGAACCCGCTCTCCGCGTGCAACACCCTCGGACCTCGTGGTACTAAACCGGTATAAAGATTATCTCCAGAGGTGATTTAGTTCTGTCCGTAATGGCACACTGGGTACTATTATCAGTATCGAAGACGGCACATTTGTCCGGACGCACCCTCAACAGGCCGAGAGGGCTCCGCGTGGCCTACCCTTTGCGATCTTGTTTTGTGTCCCGCAGGATCGTCCGGGACGCAAACGGCGCGCAACAGGATGTGCAATTCTTTGCTTCGCTTTGACTAGCCGCCGTCGATGAAGCTGTGGCGTCCAGCGCTGGCGGCCTTGCAACCTTGATGACGTGCCCAAACTCCAATTTGGCACATGTTCAATTTTGAACAGCGGGGATCTAAGCCGGAACTTTAGAATCCTTGTGATAAGTGAAAGCTAGTAACAGGCCCGCGATGGCTATCGTTGGATTGCCTCCTAGGACTGTCATCGCGGGCATTCTTCGCAGCTCAACCCCTTCAGCCAAGTGGGCCAAGCCTCTACAACTCCAAACGTATTCCCCGAATACTCTCCCCGCGCCACTCACACACGTATTCCGTATTTCGGAAACGCACCTCGACTTCGCCCCGCTGCAAGTCAATTGCGTGTCCTATGATTTACTATAGCCCCCGCCGTACCTTCCGCGAACGAGTTCCGTCCGCATCCCTGCACCTCAGACAAGGCTTTGCCTCCGCCAGCAAGGTCCACTGCTCGGACGTAGTGTTCCCTTTTGGACCACGCGAATGTCCGAAACGGTACATCTTTCGTAACCAGCGTTTGGTATATCTAGGTCATATTCGGGCGCTTCCAGCGCAGCGCGTGTTCCCTCAGAACCGCGCTGGGCTTTGGAAGTGAAAGCGGGCTGGTCTCGACGGCCAGTCCGCTGCCCGGTAACTTCCTCGCAAACCGCTTGTTTTATTTGCGTTGCGAACTCTCCCAGGATCCGTATCCTGTAACCCCTTTGTTTGGCACTCTTACGAAAATCACCGGGGTGTATACCAACTCTTCCCAATCTGGAACTCGTCAAGCCCGCCGAGCCCACCGCGACGCGGCATCTCAACCTTCCAACGCTCTTCGTCCCCCTGTTCACCTTTAGTGTTCTCTCTTGTACAGTTTTCCCGCAAACCCCATCCGAAAATGATATGGTTATGTCTGCCTTATACGTTCTGCTTACCAAGCATTCGCGCTTTCAATACCGCAGACCGCCGGAGATTACATGGAACTGACCGCAACGCAACAACCTCGGCCTTGGGACCGCCCATTCTGGAAACCGGTTCACGGCAAAGAAGGCGTCTTCACCTATCTAGTCCTCATTCACACTCTCGCGATCATCGGTCTGATCCTCTTCCCCGTGCCCAGCCTCAAAGTCGTCGGCATGACCGTGCTCTCCATCGCCTTTGGGGGACTCGGCACCACCGTTTGCTATCACCGCATGCTCGCCCACAAGACCCTCAAGACCAATCGCTTCGTCGAACAATTTCTGATCTTCTGGGCCGTCTTCAACGGCTCCGGCCACCCTGCCAGTTGGGTCGCCTATCATCGCCTCCATCATTCCGTCACGGACACCCCCGAAGACATCTCCAGTCCCAAGCAGGGCGGATTCTGGTGGGCACATCTTCGCTGGCTCTATCAAACCCAACCCGCGGATAAGCAGCGCTGGGCCCCCGAACTCACCGGCGGCGTGTACAAAATTTGGGGCTGGGCCGAAACTCCCGTCATTATTTTCTCGATCTGCATCGGCCTGATTCTCGGTTTCGGCTGGATGGGCTTCTTCTGGATGGGCGCGATCCGCCTAGTCTATTCGTTGCACATGCAGTGCCTCGTGAACAGCCTCACGCATCTCAACCATGTCAAGGAAGGCGATTCCAGCATGAACGTCTGGTGGCTCGGCCCCTTCCAACTAACGGCCTGGGGCGAGAACTGGCACCAGAATCATCACACTCACGCCGGCTCCGCCCGCCTCGGCCTCCGCTGGTATCAGACCGACATCGGCTGGTATTTCATCTGGATGCTAGAAGCCGTCGGCCTGGCCCATTCCGTCAAGCGCCCCCGCGCCTCGTAACCGGTCGCTTTGGTTGTAACGGCGGGCTTTAGCCCGGCCGCGCCGAGTCGGCGAGCCGAATCGTCGGGGTCGTATTAAATGTTGCGGCGGGACTTTCGTCCCGTCCGTGTGCCCCATGTACGCACAAAAATTCAACGTAAACGTCATCATCCGCGGCGCTCCCCGCCCCTGCCCGCTCGATTGGCTCGATCAATTCTGCATGCGCAACTTCACCAACTTTGCCGACTTCGACGACACCCTGCCCGTCGCCGATGGAAAAGTCGAAGCCAGCTTTCGCCTCACTCCCGAACGCTTCGCCGAAGGCCTCGGCGCCTGGCTCACGCAACGCGGAAAAGGCGAAGGCCAGCCCGTGCTCGTGCAGGTCACTCGCGAATAATTCTTAGAAATGTTTGAAAAGCGCGATTAAAAATTTCTAGAATGAGAAATGAGAAAAATCTTCACCGACTTTTCATCGCGAATTTCTCGAAGGAATTTTCGTTGACAGAAAATAGATTCTGGTTAGAAGAAAATAAATTGAGCTATGCCGCCGAATCACGTTTTTCTTTGCGCAGTGCCGCGCGAATCTGCGGCAACGCCGCCAGCGCCGCCGCTTCGCCCGCGGCGACCATTTGCGGCGTCTTGCTGAAATCGTCCCACACAAACGGTTTCACGTCCGGCTCGATCACTACGTCCGCCTGCGTGCGCCACGCCAGATCCGAATGGCGCTGCACAATCGTGAACGCGCGGCTGAGAACATCCGTAAACGTGCGCGGCTGCGAAAGGCTGCCCGCTTCGAGGTACACGGCGATAACGATGTCCGCGCCGAGCAGCAGCGCGCCTTCCACGGGCACGGGTGAAGTCAGAAATCCATCCACCAGCGTCCGCCCGTCATATTGGATGGGAAGAAAAAGCCCGGGATACGCGCAGGAAGCGCGGATCGGCGGCATGATCGGTCCGTGGGAATAGTAGACGGATACTCCTGCGTTAATGTCCGTCGTTGCCACCGCCAGGGGAGTACGCAACTGTTCAAACGTCTTGATCTGCGTGAAGCGCGCAAAATATTTTTCCATGCGCTGGTTGGTGGCCAGCCCGAGCCACGACGGCGTCCAGCGCCCAAAATCCGCAAACGTCGTCATTGCGCCAATCCGTTCCATTTCTTCCAGCGGCACGCCCGCGCAGTAACTCGCGGCGATCAGCGCGCCGACACTCGTGCCCGCAACGCAATCAATGGGAATGCCTGCTTCGCGCAGCACCCGCAGCACGCCGATGTGCGCGAGCCCGCGCGCGAATCCGCCCGCAAGAGCCAAGCCCACGCGCGGCCGTTCCGCCGGCTCTCCCTCTTCGCCGTACGCGAATTCGCGAAACTTTTCCTTCGCCGTACGAAGCCAGCCGAGGGCTCCGTGAACCTTTCCTTCTTCTGCCATCCTTCTATTCTAGTGGTATCGCGGGTGAGCACACAGCCGTTTGACCCGCGCTTGCCGGTTTTGTAACCTGTCCTTCCGTTCGAATCCCTTTTAGAAGGCGTGACATGAAGCGTCGCATCGAAAAAGCGGTTGTGCTGGGAGCAGGAACCATGGGCTCGAGGATCGCGGCGCATTTCGCGAACGCCGGACTGCCGTGCATTTTATTGGATATCGTGCCGCCAAATTTGCCGGCCGGTGCGACCACCGCCGAGCGCAACAAAATTGTTCGCGCGGGATTGGAGGCCGCGAAAAAGTCAAAACCGGCGGCGTTTTTTACGGCCGCGCTAGCGGAAAAAGTTGTCATTGGAAATTTCGAGGATGACCTGGCGCGCTGCGCGGAAGCCGATTGGATCATCGAAGTGGTCGCCGAAAACTTGGAGATCAAGCGCAATCTGCTTTCGCGCGTGGCGCAATACCGCAAACCGGGCGCCATCGTAACGACCAATACTTCCGGATTGCCGGTGCATTTGATCGCCGAAGGGATGAGCGAAGAATTCCGGCAGCACTGGGCGGGAACGCATTTTTTCAATCCGCCGCGCTATCTGAAATTGGTGGAAGTGATTCCAGGACCGAAAACTTTGAGTGACGTTGTCGAGACGCTCAGCGAATTCTGCGACAAGCGCCTTGGCAAGGGCGTTGTCGTGGCGAAAGACACGCCGAATTTCATCGCCAATCGCATTGGAACATTTTCGATGCTGAACGCGCTGCGTCTGATGGGCACGCTGGGAATGACCGTGGAAGAGGTGGACGCCTGCACCGGCCCGGCGGTGGGCCAGCCGAAGTCCGCGACGTTTCGAACCGCGGACATCGTTGGCCTCGACGTGTTAGTGCACGTGGTGAAAAACATTTACGAAACGGCGCTGAGCGACGAATCCCGCGAGATGTACAAACTGCCCGCGCTGGTGGAAGAGATGGCCAAGCGCGGATGGCTCGGCGACAAGACCGGCCAGGGCTTCTACAAAAAGGTTAAAGGCGCTGGCGAAAAGGAAATCCTGACGCTCGACGTGAACACCATGGAGTATCGCCCGAGGCAGAAAGCAAAATTTGCCTCGCTCGAAATGGGCAAAGCCATTGAAGACACTCGCGAGCGGCTGCGTGCTCTGATCGGACCCGTGCTGGAGGGGCAGAAGGGCGACAAGGCGCAACAATTTTTGTGGGGTGGGATTTCCGAGACGTGTTTGTACGCCGCGCGTCGCGTACCGGAAATTTCCGACAACGTCGTGGACGTGGATCGCGCGATGCGCTGGGGTTTCGGCTGGGAGCTTGGACCATTCGAAATCATGGATGCCATCGGTATGAAGCCGTTCGCCGGGCTAGTGCAGAAAGAAGGGCGCGCGCTGCCGCCGGTGATCGAAAAAGTGCTGGCCAGCGGACGCAAAGGATTTTACGAATCGGAGAAAGGTACGACGACCGTTTTCGATATCGTCGGCGGCGGAGCAAAGAAAGTCGAAGAGCCGAACGGCGTCATCATTCTCAAATCGCTGAAAGACGCCGGCCGCGAAGTCGAACGCAACGCCGGCGCAAGCCTGATCGATCTCGGCGACGGCGTGGTGTGCTGCGAATTCCACGCCAAGATGAACGCCATCGGCGCGGACCTGATCGCCATGCTGCACAAAGGACTGAAGCGGCTGGATTCGGATTTCGACGCCATGGTCATCGCCAACCAGGCGGTGAATTTTTCCGTGGGCGCGAACTTGATGCTCGTCCTGGTCGGAGCGCAGGAACAAGAATGGGATGAGCTGCACATGGCCGTGAAGCAATTCCAGAACATCAATCTGGCGTTGAAATACGCACCGAAACCGGTTGTGGCCGCGCCGCAAGGCATGGCGCTGGGCGGTGGGTGCGAAGTGAGCTTGCACTCCACACGAATTCAGGCAGCCGCGGAAGCGTATATCGGGCTGGTGGAAACGGGAGTCGGCCTGATCCCCGGCGGCGGCGGCACAAAGGAGATGCTAATCCGCGCGAACGAACATGCCGCGAGCGACAATGATCTGGATTTATTTCACGCATTGAGACCCGTTTTCGAAGGAATCGCGATGGCCAAGGTGGGCACCAGCGCGGAAGAGTGCCGCGACCTCGGCTATTTGCGCCGCGAGGATGGCGTGTCCATGAACCGCGACCGCCTGGTTGCCGACGCCAAAGAGGCAGCGCTGGCGCTGGCGCGCGGCGGCTACAAGCCGCTGGCGGCAAGCTGGCAAGAAGGCGCGCAGACCACGCAGATCAAAGTCCTGGGCGAACAGTTTCTCGCCGGCGCGAAGCTGGCGATCCACATGATGATGCGCGGCGGCTACGCCTCGGAGTACGATGCCCACGTGGGCCGGAAGCTCGCGAACATTCTGGCGGGCGGGCCACTGACTTCGCCGCAACTGGTCAGCGAACAGTACGTCCTCGATCTCGAACGCGAGGCCTTTGTCTCTCTTCTGGGCGAAAAGAAAACGCAAGAGCGCATTGCTCACACGCTCAAGACGGGCAAGCCTTTGCGGAATTAGGAAGATCGAATTAAAAACGTCACTTGAATAGATCCTCCCATTGAAGCGGGTCGGCAACGATATGGAATCATGAGACGACTACTCACGATTGTGTCCACCGGACTTGTGCTCGTAATCCTCGTCATGGCCGTATTTCTAGGCTGGTTCTATCTCTACACGCGTGATTTGCCCGATGTCGCCCATCTCGCCCAGTTTGCGCCAAGCGCTCCCACAGTCTTGACGGATGCCTGTCTCGCAGGTCCAGTTACGGTTCTACCTGCAACCCAGATTGGAAAAACAGTGCGGGACGCGATTGCCGTTGCGGAGCCAGACCGAGCGCAATCTCTGCTCTTGGCTCGTTCGCTTCTTTGCGAACGGAAAACTCCCGGAGCCTTGTCGTACGGATTGAATCAGCTCCGCCTGGACCACCACATTCGCGCGCGATTTTCCAGCGATCAGATTCTGACGATCTATATGAATCGGGTGTACATCAGCGCTAGCGGATTTGGCGTGGAGGATGCTTCCCGGCATATGTATGGCAAGGACGCCGGCAATCTGAGCGTGGCCGAAGCCGCGTTGCTCGCAGGAATGATACGAGGGGGGATTGGCCCGCCCAATGAGCAGCCGGACCGCGCGTTGCAGCGGCGCAGTCAGGTGATCGAAGCGATGCGCGCCAAGGGACTGTTGACCCCCGCGGAAGCGGCCAAGGCGGAAGGGGAGCCGCTAGGAGTTTTGCCCGCCGCCGGTAAGTAGACAGTGCACCAGTGTTATGAAGTTGACGAGTATTTCCTCCGGGTCTAGCATGAAGTTTATGGCCACAACCACTCTCGCCGCCAGAAACGGGAACAGGGAGATCTCGCTGACACTGCAAGTCTGGAAAGAAGGGGCGAGCCACGTCGCGTACACGCCGGAGCTGGACATCTCCAGTTGCGGGAAGACAGCGAGCCAGGCGAAAGCGCGATTGCGCGAGGCCGTGTCACTTTTCATTGAAGCGGCCGCGGACATGGGAACGCTCGAAGAAATCCTCGCTGAAGCCGGGTTCGAGAAGCATGGCAAGACGTACAGGCGTCATCCAATACTCCTTCGCGAAAAAATACGGCTGGCCCTTCCTTCTGTCTAGCGGTTCCGCAGATGCCTCGCATCGTTCCGATCCCCTATCAAAAACTGGTGCACGTTCTGGAGATGGAGGGATTTGCCCTAGTACGGGAAAAGGGTGACCACATGATATTCAGTAAGCCAGGAATTCTGCGGCCATTGGTTGTTCCTCGCTATGATGCCCTGCCTGTCTTTATTATCAAAAACGTCCTGCGCACGGCACAGATCAGTCGGGAAAGATATTTAGAATTGCTGCAGAGGATTTGAGATCTGCGGCTGCGAAGTGCTGGAAACGAAAGCACGCTGCACCTGTCTCCTCTATTCTAATCGTATAAAAACGTATTGATGTGGCGACTCTGCCTGCGGTATTCTGCGAGTTTGCGGGAGGGACCGTGCAGAAGCTGCTGGCGCCGCGCGAGGCGGCAAACATCCTGGGCATCAGCTATCCCACGTTGAAACAGTGGATCTATCACGGCAAGCTCAAATCGGTGAAGACCCCGGGCGGGCATCATCGCGTGCCGGAGAGCGAGATTGACCGTCTGTTTCCCAAAAAACTGGAGCGCGGCGACATCGAAACGAGGCGCGGAAATTTCCGCAAGATCAGCGGGCGAAATCAATTGATCGGACGCGTGGTGGCGCTGAAACTCAGCGGACTTCTGGCGCAGGTCACGCTGGCGATCGGGGAGCAGCATATTACTTCGATCATTACGGCGGATGCGGCAAAAGAGCTGCGCTTGAAGCCTGGAGACCGTGCCGCGGCGCTCATCAAATCCACGGAAGTGATGATTCTGCGGGTTTGAGGAAACAGAAACAATCAACGCAGAGTACGCGGAGAATACAGGGGCGCAGAGTGGAGAGGTGTCAATGAGAATCGCAACCCGAGTTCTGATTGCAGTGCTAATGCTTTTATGTGTTGCTCGCGAAACTCAGGCACAGGGGGAGATTCGAGTTGCCGCGGCGGCCGACTTGAATTTTGCCATGGGGGAATTGGCCCAAAGTTTTGAGAAACAGACAGGAACAAAAGTAGACGTAACCTATGGATCGAGCGGGAATTTCTTCTCCCAGATTCAGAATGGCGCGCCGTTCGATCTGTTTTTTTCCGCTGATATTGAGTACCCGAAAAAGCTGGAGGCCAGCGGGGTCGCCGAGCCCGGGACGCTCCATCCGTATGCCGTCGGCAGGATTGTGATCTGGATGCCTCAGGAATCGAAGCTGGACCTGTCGAAACTCGGCTGGAATGCTTTGCTGGACGCGAGCGTGCAGAAGATTGCCATTGCGAACCCCGAACATGCGCCGTACGGGCGCGCGGCGGTGGCGGCGCTTCAGAAGGCGGGGATTTACGAGCAGTTGAAGGCCAAACTCGTCTATGGAGAAAACATTTCGCAGGCCGCGCAGTTCGTGCAGTCAGGCAATGCGCAAGCGGGCATCGTTGCGATGTCGCTGGCGGTTTCGCCGGGAATGAAAGATGGAAAGAGTTGGGAGATTCCCGCGGACATGCATCCGGCCATCGAGCAGGGTGCGATAGTGTTGAAGGCGGCGAAAAATAAAGCTGTCGCGCAAGCGTTCCTCGATTTCGTGAAGAGCCCGGAAGGCGTCGCAGCACTCGCGAAGTATGGATTTACCATGCCGGAACGGACAGGAAAGAAATAACGCAACGCCGCTGAGTACTTAGAGACGAGAAGAAAATCAAGGCGGAGAACCGCATGGATGCATTGTGGCTGTCAATGAAGCTCGCGGTATGTGTGGCGGCGATACTGCTGGCGATCGGAATGCCTGTAGCATACTGGCTTGCCTATTCGAAATGGCGCGGCAAGTTTCTGCTGGAATCCGTCGTGGCATTGCCGCTGGTGCTGCCGCCGACAGTTCTGGGGTTTTATGCGTTGGTAGCGATGGGTCCACGCGGGCCGCTGGGAAAGCTGTGGATCGCGCTCTTCGGGCATGGACTGGCGTTTACCTTCGGCGGATTGATCCTGGCATCGGTGCTGTACAGTTTTCCATTTGCCGTGCAGCCGCTGGTGTCATCGTTCGAAAGCGTGGATCGCAAACTGCTGGATGCCTCGGCCGTGCTCGGTGCGGGAAGTTTCCGGACGTTTTGGCGTGTCATCCTCCCATTGTCATTGCCGGGAGTCGTGACGGCCGTGGTGTTAAGCTTCGCGCATACGCTCGGTGAATTTGGCGTGGTGCTGATGGTCGGAGGAAATCTTGCCGGGGTGACGCGCACGGTTTCGATCGACATTTACGATCGCGTGCAATCTCTCGAATATGGCGAAGCGAATCGCATGGCGCTGCTCCTGCTCGTGATCTCCTTCGCGGTGCTGTCGGTGGTGTACGCGGTGAACCGCCGCGTGTGGACGCCGTGGGCGGCGAAATAAAACCCTGCGTGCTGGCGGCGCGCATCCGCAAAGCGCGTCGCAATGCGGGCGCTTCTTCCTTTGTTCTCGATGTCTCCATCGAAGTTTCACATGGGATCACCATCTTATTCGGGCCATCTGGCGCTGGAAAATCGACGCTGCTGGACTGTATCGCTGGTTTGACGCGACCGGATGAAGGACGGATCGCCGTTGGCGGCGATGTGCTCTTCGATTCCTCCCGCAAAATTTATCGCGAGGCGCAGAATCGGCGAATCGCCTACGTGTTTCAAACGCTCGCCCTGTTCCCACACCTGACCACAGAAGAAAACGTGGCATACGGGCTGAGCAGTTTGCAGCCCGAGAAGCGGCGGGAACGCGTGGAAGAAATTCTCACCGCGTTTCGCGTGGAGAAACTGCGGAAACAGAAGCCGGGTGCGATTTCCGGAGGCGAGAAACAGCGCGTCGCGCTTGCACGATCGCTGGTGACAGAGCCGGGCGTACTGCTGTTGGACGAGCCTTTGACCGGACTGGATGCCGAATTGAAGGCGGCCATTGTTGACGATTTGCGCGCGTGGAATGCGGCAAAGCGTATTCCCATACTGTATGTGACGCACACCCGCGAAGAAGTCGACGCTCTCGGCGAACGCGTTCTGGCGATGGACAACGGACACATCGTAAGCGCCGGAGCGCCGATGGAAGTGCTGGACGCGCCGCGCCGAAAAAAACTGGCGCAAGCAGCCGGTTTCGAAAACGTTTTGGGTGGCACAGTGCTCGATTTGCGCGAACCAGATGGCGTGATGCGCGTCCGCCTGGACGAAAGCATATGCGAGATCGAAGTGCCGCTGGGTTATGCAGCGGCGGGAGTTCACGTGAAAGTCGCCATTCGCGCGGGCGACATTCTGCTGGCGGTGGAGCGGCCGATTGGATTAAGCGCGCGAAACGTGATGGAGGGACGAATCGTTTCGCTGGAACAGCGCGGAACCATGGTCGTTGCGCGCGTGGATTGCGGCGTCCTGTTTATCGTTCACGTGACGCCGGGAGCCGTGCGTGCCTTGGGCTTAGCCGCGGAGCGCCGCGTGTGGCTGGTGTTAAAGACGCACTCGTGCCACATAGTGGAATAAAAGCTCAAAAATCTAAAGTGTTCTTACGACTTTGGCTTCGCAGGGGTAGTCGCCGTAGGTTTGGCAGCCATCGGAACGGAGAATCGCACTTCGTCCGCTTCCAGCGCGTTGTCCTTGGGAGTGGCATGAATGACGACGACGTCGCCAACGGCAAGGTCGGAGATTTTTGCGGGCTTGTCTTCGTTGAGATTTGATGTGTTGCCCGAACTGCTCGCGACGTGAAGGACATAAACAGTTGAGGCGACCAGCTTCACCTCAACGGACTTGCCCTCTTTTGTTTTCACCAGCACGGAATCGGGACTGATCTTTTCGAGCGTGCCGAGGACGTGGATCTTGTTGCCATGGGCAAGCGCACTGCAAGTCGCTAGCGTGAACAAAAGTGCGAGCTTCCGTGCGCGGGACTTCATGAAATCCTCCTGAAACGATGCAACACAAGCTTCTTGATTCGTTACTCGCGATGATGATTCTGTGATTCCGGTTTCGACGGCGGTGTTGCCCCATTCAAAAAATCATTTTCCTGCTGCTCTTCCTCGCGATCGTCCGGCCCTTTGGGATTATACCGCTCCATCTCGATCCGTTCCGGCGCCGTTAAATGCGGTAGGTGGCGGATGAAATGCACCAGTTTCCAGCTGTCCTGATCTCCTCCGTGTCCGTCACCATCGCCGAACGCAGGCATGCCGGTAAAGCGCACGCCATTTTCAATAATCCAAAATATTTCGCCATCCGTCAGATTCTGCGTGTCCGGACGGCGCAAGTCAGGCGGCTTGGGATAAAGGCCGCCACCGATGACGGTTTGGCCGCCGCCATCGTTGCCGTGGCAAATCGCGCAGTGATCGGCGAAATGCAGCCGCGCGTCGCGCAAGTCTTCGGGTGAGTCCAGCACAGGATTTTGGGTTAACCGGGCGTTCGAAGGGATCGCCAGGCGCCGCGCATTGCGTGCGACGAAGATTTCGAGTTTGGTGGGTGTCGCGCGCGAGCTGAGGCCGTCGTGCAATACCGAAGCAGCGACTGCCACAGCGAGCCCGAGGACCGCCAGTCCGAGAACAATTAAAAGTGAGCCGCGTTTCATGGTTGCGTTGGTATGGTAAAGGATGCCAGCCAGCCGGGCTAGCGTGGAGTTCCTGGAATGTGACCATTGGAGTGAGGAGTTTATTCCCGATTCGAACGCGCAGGTGCGTTCCTCTGGTAGGATACTCAGGTTATGCCGGTGCCTTCCATGAACGAAATAGCAGTTGCTTCGGCGGGTGAGTGCCCTGCGGAAGTACGGGAATGTCTTGAGACGGCCGCGGGTGGCGGAGAACTTTCTTTCGAACAAGCAATGAAGCTGGCAACCGCGAAAGGTGCTGCGCTGGAAGCGCTGGTGGCGGTGGCGGATCGTTTGCGCCGCGAATCGGTCGGGGACGCCATCACCTATGTTGTGAACCGCAACATTAATTTTACGAATGTCTGTTTCGTGGGCTGCAGCTTCTGCGGATTCGGGCGCGGCCCCGGCGCGGCGGACGCGTACTCGCTTTCGTTCGAGGAAGTTCTGCGCCGCGCGCGCGAGGCCTGGGATCGCGGCGCCACGGAAGTTTGCATCCAGGGCGGGCTGCCGAAAGACCTCGACGGATATTTCTACCGGGATTTGCTGCGAGCGGTGAAGCGCGCCATTCCAGAGATGCACGTGCACGCTTTCTCGCCGATGGAGATCGATTACGGCGTGGCGAAAACCGGCATGGCGCTGCGCGAGTATCTGCGGATGATGAAGGACGAGGGGCTCGGCAGCATCCCGGGGACGGCGGCGGAAATCCTGGACGATCGAGTGCGGCAAGAACTGAGTCCGAATAAACTTCCCGCGGCGCGCTGGGTGGAGATTATCACCGCGGCTCATGAGCTGGGGATTCCCACGACGTCCACTATGATGTACGGGCATGTGGAAGAGCCGGCGGATTGGGTGCGGCATATTTTGTTGTTGCGCTCGATCCAGAAGCGCACCGGCGGCTTCACGGAATTTGTGCCGCTGGGATTCATCCATGAAAATACGCGGCTGTACCGTCACGGCGGAGCGCGGCCGGGCGCGAAGCGCGAGGAGCATCTTCGCGTGCACGCGCTTTCGCGCGTGCTGCTGCACGGGGCAATCAAAAACCTGCAGGTATCCTGGGTGAAGCTGGGATTCGAAACGTCGCTGGCGTGCTTGCAGGCCGGGGCGAATGATTTCAGCGGGACATTGATGGAAGAAAATATTTCGAAAGCCGCGGGCGCAACGTTTGGGGAATTCGTTTCACCGGAAGAGTTTCGCGCAAAGATTCGCTCGATTGGACGCGTGCCCGCGGAACGCACCACCACCTACAGGATTTGCCGCACGTTCGATCGGGCGGAAGAACCATCGCAACACGCATCGCCTTCGTTGCCGTTGATGCAGCCAGAGCGGCACACGCCTTACACCGAAGGCGCTTACTGAGCGGTTCTCATGCGCGCACTCCTCCTGCCGATCAAAGACCTCAAGAATGCAAAGAAGCGCTTGATGGGTGTGCTTACGCCGGAGGAGCGATTCGAACTAGCTGCGGCCATGCTCAAAGACACGATTCGCGCCGTGCAAGGTGTTCGGCGCGCGGAGAAGACTTTTGTGGTGACGAACTACGAGCCGGCTATGAGCGTGGCCGATGAAAATGGCTGGGAAATTCTGCGCGAGGACCGGCAAATCTCTGAAAGTGATTCCGTCGATGCGGCCTCGCGGCTTTGCCAGGCGCGCGGAGTGACCGGGCTGCTTCGAATTCCGCTGGATGTGCCGTTGGTCCAAGCGAGCGATATTGATGATCTGTTGGCCATCGAGTGTGAAGAACCAGCCCTGGTCATCGTTCCATCTCGCGACGGGACGGGTACGAACGCAATTCTGCGCATGCCGCCGGCATTGTTCCTATCTCACTTCGGAATGGGGAGTTTTGCGAAACATGTTGGCGAAGCGGAACGTCTTGGCGCACACGTGATTATCCGCCGAAGCCCTCGCCTCGAGATGGATGTGGATGATGAAGCCGACCTGCGAGCCTTGCTAAAACATGATTTGAGCGGCACCGAAACGGGGCGGTGGCTTGCGGAGAGTGGCGTCGAGACGCGCTTCCGTTCTCATCCCAAGGCAGGGGCGATGAGCGCAGGATGAAGCGAAAAGTTTTTGCGACTCTCGATGAAGCGGTTGCAGATATTCCCGATGGCGCGCGAATCATGTTTGGAGGCTTCGGCGGCGCAGGTTTTCCGAACAACCTGATTCAGGCGCTGGCACGGAAGGGAACCAGGAACATTACAGCAATCAGCAACAATTGCGGAACGCGCGACGGCGAACTGGGGCTGATGTTCAAGAACAATCAGATCAAGCACGCGATCGCGGCGTTCCCCGGGCCGCACGCGAATTACTTTCTGGAGCGCTATGCCGCGAAGGAAGTCACGCTCGAACTTGTCCCGCAGGGAATTCTTTGCGAGCGCATGCGCGCCGCCGCGGCCGGCCTGCAGGGGTTTTACACGACTGTGGGCGTCGGAACCGAAGTGGCCGCTGGAAAAGAAGAGCGTGTGATCGAAGGGCAGCGTTGCATTCTGGAAATGCCCATTCACGCGGATTTTGCGCTCATCAAAGCCCAGAAAGCCGATGAATTGGGAAATCTGACATATCGGCTTGCAGCGCGAAATTTCAATCCCATCATGGCCATGGCCGCGAAAACCACGATCGCTGAAGTGGAGGAAATTGTTCCCGTGGGGGCCATCGATCCGGAACATGTGATCACGCCCGCAATCTTTGTGCATCGCATTGTAAAAGCGAAGGGACTTCGTTATGCCTGATAAACCGCGCTTGGCCAGAGAACAAATCGCGCAGCGCGCCGCGCAGGAATTGACGGATGGGGCGTACGTAAATCTCGGATGGGGAATTCCCAATCTTATCGCCGACTACTTGCCCGCGGGGATCACCGTTTACTTCCACAGCGAAAATGGAATTCTGGGGATGGGGCGGCGCGCCAAACCCGGCGAAGAAGATTACGATCTCGTGGACGCGATGAAAGTCCCGGTGACAATCATTCCTGGCGCGTCGTTTTTTCATCAGGCGGACGCTCATCTGATGACTCGCGGCGGACATCTGGATGCCGCCGTGCTCGGTGCGTTCCAAGTCTCGGAGAAGGGCGATCTGGCGAACTGGAAAATCCCAGGCGCAAAGGGTACGGGAAACATCGGCGGCGCGATGGACATTGCCGCAGGCGCAAAAATGTTGATTGTTTGCATGGAGCACACGACAAAAGACGGCTCTCCCAAAATCGTGAAGGAGTGCACGTATCCGCTGACCGCGCTGGCCTGCGTGAATACCATCGTCACGGATTTGGCGGTGATGGATGTGAAACCGGAAGGTTTGCTGCTCCGTGAAGTCGCGCCGGGTTGGACCGCGGAAAAAGTACAAGCTGTGACCGGCGCGGCGCTGCACTTCAAGGGACACGTCCGGGAAATGAGTTTTGTTTGATTTTGCGAGGAGGAAAGACATGAGCCAGGAAATTCCGGAGAAATATTTGGATCTGTTGGAGAAACCCGCGTTCGGAAATCTCGGCACTCTAATGAAAGACGGAAGCCCGCAGGTAACTCCGATCTGGGTGGATTACGACGGGAAAAATGTGCGCTTCAATTCCGCGAAGGGCCGCGTCAAAGACAAAAACATCCGGCGCGATCCGCGCGTTTCGATTTCGCTGCAAGATCCCGCGAATCCGTATCGCTACCTGGAGATCCGGGGACGCGTCGTCGAAATCACCGAAAACGGCGCGGACGACCACATCAACAAGCTCTCGCAAAAGTATCTGGGCAAGCCCGTCTATCCATACCGCCAGCCCGGCGAAGTCCGCGTCACATACAAGATTCAACCGGACAAGGTGAGCTCGATGGGATGAAAAGTGAAGAAACTGGAAAATTGAAATTAGAAATCCGAAATTGGCAAAAGACTATCCATTTCCTTCCCAATTTCTATTTTCTAATTTCCAATATCCATCCTACATTCTCGCGGCGACACGCGCGGCGATGCGATTCTCGGGTGTGCGGAAAATCAATACGAGACTATCGGTGATGGGAACTTCAGCGCTGGGGATAACTATTTCGTACTGCCAAATGAATCGCTCGGGGAGTTCGGATGCCAAGTTTGTTGCGAACGGAGGAATGGTCTCCACCGAATAGTTTTTTTCGGTGATCTTCCTGACGGGCTGCAGGTCCACGCCGTGTTTCCAATACAGCGAAAGTTGTATTGTGCTCATCATTTCGCGTGTGAGATATGTGCGCGTGCCCACGGTTTGGAGGCCGGTCGAGCACGACCTGTCATGAACGGCGAAGGATAGCTTCACCTGATCGGGAAACTGCGTGACGGCTTCCGAGCCGCGACGATACAAGGTGCCATTGTCGGTGTCGAAGCGCTTCAAGTTGTCGAAGAAACTGGCGGAAGTCACGCGGCCGGCCACTCGGAAGCAAACACCGTTGGGAAGGGAGCCGTCGGTTTCAAGAAAGATGCCGCCATCATAATTCCAGACGGCTTTTTCGTTCTTGTCGTGTTTGTCCTGTTTGTCGCGCTTGGTTTGGGCACTGGTTGCCCCGGCGAGAAATAGCACTCCAACGGCGATCGTGATTTTGTAGCGGCGGTAACACATGAATGGCGGCCCTGCCGGGGCCATTTTACTACTTCTTGGCCGCGGGGAGAAGAAAAGAGAAGCCGTTCAGACTGTGCATCTCTTTGCCGCTTCCTGCGGGCTTCACCGTGCCTTGGCCTTCGCGAACCGCCTGGATCGCGGCAAGCAGCTCCCCGAGCACGGACGGTTGCGCCACGGGAATATTGTGAGCTCCCAGAACAAGTTTTACGTCGGGAGCCAAAGCCACGAGCCGTTTCACGGAATTGACGTACGCATCCAGATCCGTTTCCGGACGATAGAGCCAAATCGGCGCGGGATAGTACGTATCACCGGTGAAAAGCAGGCCGTTGAGGCGATCAATCAAAGAAATTGCATCCGGGGTGTGGCCCGGCGTGGAGAGAATTTCCAGTGTGCGGCCGCCAAGGTTGATTTTGAAGCCGTCGTGCACGAACAGGGAAACGTGCCATGGCTTTGTTCGATAGGTCTTGGCGTCGAAATTTTTTGGCAGGTTTCCGCAAATCATGTCCGGGCCGAGTTCGGCTTGCGCGTCTTCAGTCGAACCCTTTGCGTTGGCGCGTGTGAAGCTCGTGTCCATGCCGTAGACGAAAGTGAATCTCCAGTTGTCTCCGACGTGGTCGTTGTGCGTGTGGGAGTTCAGGACGACGACGGGGCGGCTCGTCAATTGCGTGACGACCTTGTGAATGTCGGCAATTCCCATGCCGGTGTCGAAGAGGAGCGCCTGCTTGGTGCCGACGATGAGATAGGAGATGACTTCTTCGGCTTGGTGCGGTTCGTAGATGGCGAAGACGCCCGGCGAAACTTTATAGACTTCGAACCACGGATCGCTCTCCAGCATGCGTTGCAGCGGCTTATATTCTGGACGGGGAAGCGCGCGGCACCATTCCGGAATTTCTTTTGTTTGCGCTGCCAGCAAGATGGGAATGAAAAAAACCGCCAACAGCCTCGCGAGTACTTTGCAAAAGCTCAAGAATCCTCCGACGATGATGGAGCGGAATCTGCTGGGTGTCCTTATGTTATAGCTGCCCGGCCCCGGCAGCAAACCACATGGCATTTCGCATGTGCGCCGACGGTAAATCACTTGCCATATTTTTCATAAAATTTGTTGGTGAAAAGTTCGTCCGGATCGTAAGTCTTCTTTGCCGCGAAAAACTCATCAATCCGCGGGTACGCCCTGCGTAACTGGTCCTTCGAATAGAAAAGCTGATAAGGCAGATAGTACGTGCCATCCAGTCCGATGGCGAGATCAATCAGGTCCGTAGTCGTTTTCTGGAGAATCTGGCTTTCACGCTCGTTGAATCTCTGGTTGAAGTACAGCACGTACGCGAACATGTCCTGCTTCGCGTAATTCAGCGTGGTGATGTCGTCCTTGTGCACGATGCGGATGGTCACGTTGATTAGATTGGCCCCGTCGTCTTTTACGATGGCGCGAAGTCCGTCCACGAATTGCGGCATCTTTTCCCGCGGGATGAAATATTCCTGAAGGATGTCCGTGTCCCTCAGCCGGTTCTCCAGATAATCCATCGAGTCGTACATTTCCTGATTGCGCGAAACGAAGCAGCCTTCTTCGCGGCTCATCGCCTGGTTGCGCGAAAGGCAATTGTGAAGACGCGGCTCGGCATATTTTTCCGCCATCCAGCGGACACGGCGGCCGAAGCCGCCCGTCTTCGAAAAATTAATGATGAAGCGGTCCAGCCACACGTATCCGGGCAGTTTCAGCGGAACCACCGGCACCTGCGTGTGCGATTTCTCATACGTATGAATCGCCGTTTCCTGCAAGAATGTCGAGGGCGACATCGAAAGCCGTCCGTACGCGAGCCCAATGCCGGCGTCGCCGTCGACATTTTTCCGGTAGTAGTCTGCAAAATCCTTGTAGTCCATGTAGTGCGTTTTCCACACGTACATTTCGTTTTCGACGACGTCGAGATCCACGTCGAGAATGATGCCCATCAGGCCGTAGCCGCCCAGCGCGTGATGAAACAGCTCGACATTTTCGGTCGGACTACAATTCCTGATCTCGCCGTTGCTCAGCAAAATGCGAAACGAACGAACCGTGGGAGCGATTTGTCCGGGATTATGCGCGATGCCGTGCGCGTTCACGCTGAGCGTTCCGCCCACCGTGAAAATGTTGATGGACTGCATGGCTTTCACCGAGAGGCCGTATGGATCGAGATACAGCTGCAGCTGCTTCCACGTCGCTCCGGTCTCCACGTTCAGAATTTTATTTCGCTTGTCGAGGCGCACCTGATTGAATCCACGCATGTCCAGCACGAGGCCGTCTTTTACGAACGTGTGCCCGCCCATGCTGTGGCGGGAGCCGGCGGCCGTGACTTTCAGTTTGTGTTCGCGCGCGAATTGCACGGCGTTCTGAATGTCCTCGACGGTCGAGACTTTGACGATTCCGTAGACGGCAGTCTTGTTCAAGTGGCTGGCGTCATTGATGTAACCGCCGACCTGTTCGAAAGGGACTTGCGCGGCGGGCGGAACTTGCAGGACCAGCGTTGTCGGCTTGGTTTGATCGGTGTTCGGCGGATAGACGAAATCGGATTCTTTTTCTTTCGATGGCGGAGCGGCGTAATCGAAAAACTTTTTCGCGGCCACGGCGATCAGCGACGCCACGAACAGCAGAGCAATCAGCCAGCGCCTTCGGCGGGAAGGGGATGTTGTCTTTTGCATAAGCACAACGAAGAAGTTGCTTTCCCGAGAAGTATAGGAGGAACTATGCTGGGGCCAAGCTTCCCGGGGGATTCCGATGCCTAAACAAGTAACGACGATACAGAAGTGTGCGTGGGGATTTGCGGCGTTTTTTCTCGGTGTGTATCTGCTCGACTACGTCCCGGGAATCATGGATGCGAACGGGCTGATGTTCGGCTTGTTCCACATGACGCGGATCGTGGACATCGGTCATTTGTTTGCCGGTGCGCTTGGGGTGGCCGGCGCGCTCAGTGGAGCAAAGGGCGCGCGAATTTATTTTTATGTTCTGGGAACGTGGTATTTGATTGATGTCGCCGTTTATTTTATTTCGCATCTGAATCAGATTTCATTGAAAACGAATATCCTCGTGAATGGTCCGCACATTCTGATTTTCATTGCTGCGTTTCTAATTGCTGCCAAAGTGAGCCGCAATACCGCGGCGGCGTGATCGCCTGATGCTGCAAGGGCTGAAACGCTTCCTGTGGCGAAGAGTCCTGCCATTTTTTCTGATTTGTTTTGGCGCGCTCGTTTTGTTCATCGCGGTTTTCTGGTTGAAGTGCGCCTTCGTGAAACCCGTCGGTCCGCTGCCGCAGATTGCGGCTAGCGAGAAAAATCCCGCGGCAGACGTTGGCGAGAAAAACCGGCGGCCGCTCGAGGACTCGTATTTTTCGTATCCGGAGTGGTACATCGTCTGGAGCTACGAAGAGCGCGCCCAATACTTGCCGAAGAATTTGCCGAGCGGGTTTCCGTATTTCGCCTCCATTGGACAATACTGGCGTTCGTACTGTTTTATTTGCGGGCTGACGCAGAGCCGGCATCAATTTAATTTTGGGGATCACCTGAGTTCGATGGTGCTGGGCGGAAGCTTCGCGCTGGAATATTCGATTCGCGGCGCGTACGAGGAAACCATCGGGCGCCTCAGCGAGTGGACAAGTTCGCACGAACTCGTGGAGGAAGACGCTTACGCCGCGCGTGTGGCGAGGGAGTACGCGGACTTCGTGTACATTCGCCCGTTCTATGAATTTCATTTTGGACACGCGCTTGCGCAACTGTGGAAAGAAACGCCGCTGTGGGGCAAGCATCCGATCCGCAAGTGGGAGCGCAAATTCATTCTCAGCGTTGATTACGGCATCGAGGCGGTCTATGCGCATGCCATGCTGTTTGCGAGCCATGTGACGTACGGGACGGAAAGCGACGAGACGTACACGTGGATCGAGAATGCGCCTGGAACCTTGTTCCAGGAATTTTCTCGAATCAAGAACGTGAAGCATGTTGGTCCTCAATCGTTTGTCGTCAGCATTCCGCGCTACCAGGAATTTACCGACATCTCGGTGAAGCTCGCCGCGCGCGGCGTTCGCTTCGCGCAAATCGCCGGGAACGATGAAATCATGCTGACCGTGGTGGCGCCGAAAAACTGGAATTACGATTTGCCGGCGAGCGACGGGAGCTTGTTGTTCACGGAGAGCTTTCTCACCCAGCCGGACGTGAAGCGTATTGCGCTCGAAGGTCCTGTACGCTCGCTCCATTCCGTTCTCAATTCCCTCTCGACTCGGGGCATCAGGATCGAACATATCTACGACTACTGACGACTGTCGTTCCCCGTGGCAACTCTGCTTTCAGTTGTTACCCCTTGGGAGAAGTCTTTTGAGTGGATTCCAGCTGGAACTTTCCGCAGGTTCGAGTACTTCAAACGCTTCGTCGACCAATCCGGGCGTGTCCTGATCGTGCCGGAAGCCCGTGAGCTTTTTGGCGAGCTCCGCGGGAAGCTCGTATACGTGATCCACTTTGAGGTCGTCAGGTTCCGCGGCCTCTTGCGCTTGCTTGGCAAACACGTTCTTGCGAATGCTTTCAAATTCAGGAGGAAGGTCGCCGCTGGATTCGAGATGCAAAACGTTGTCCTCCTCACCGTTGTGTGCAACACGCCAAACTTTGTTGCCGTTCTTCCAAGCGGAGGCCGAACTGAACATTACATGATCCTCGACGAAACAGCCGATGGCTTCGCCTGCCTGGGACAGCTTCTGAAGAGTCTTATCCTTGATCTCAGTCCGATTAAATACAACTACGTACCAACCTGTGGGAAGCGCAGTTCCGGATATTTTGGATTCGGCGATTCCTTCGCGTTTCCCTGTCGCGCGCAGACCCAAAGCCGCGCAGGCTGTTTGGAGATTGCCGCCTTTCAGCGCAGCCCATGAAAGTGACCAGCCCATCGCAGTTTATTTCGCAGCAGAAACGAAGATGGATTTTGGGAGCATCATGTGGACGCCTTTGTTGCCGTCGACTAGTTCGGTGATGTGGAGGTCGGCGGCGGTGCTGGCGAGCATGTAGGCGTCGTCGCGGGAGAGATGTTTTTCGGTGACGAGGAAATCGATCATCTCGCGGACGGCGAGGGTGGCGCAGGCGTTCAGGTCGTCGTTGAGGCCCATGGTGATGTAGTGGGTGGGGGTTTCGGCGCGGGGCCACTTCAGGTGCAGGTCCTTGCGGACGATGAATTGGAGTGTGCCGATGAGCGAGGTTTCGAGCGCGGTGATGTCCACTTCGCCGTCGCCCTGGCCGGCGTGGCCGTCGCCAACTTCAAAGAGCGCGCCGGGGGCGTGCACGGGAATGTAGAGCGTGGAGCCGGCGACGAGGTCCTTGTTATCGAGATTGCCGGCCATGATCCACGGCGGACCGCTGTTCCAGCGGCCGGCGCTTTCCGGAGGCGCGTCGCCCATGCTGCCGAAAAAGGGATGCAGCGGAATCTCGATGCCGGGCGCGAATTTTGCGACCATGCGCTTTTCATCGAGCGGAATGATTTTTATTTTCGCGTAAGGGTAATCGTCGGGCAGAAAGCCGCGGCCGGGGCCGAAGGCGTTGTAGGCGTACGGAATGGCGAGCTTTATAGAGAGAATTTTGACTTCGAGCACGTCGCCGGGCTGCGCGTCTTCAATGTAAATCGGACCGGTGAGAATGTGCCCGCCCGGCCCTTTGTCCTTCACCTGGTCGGTGATGTCGCGCAGCGTTTGCTCGACCTGGTCCGGTGGCAAGCCCGCGTCTTCCAACCGCTTCGGGCTGTTGGTGATGAGCGTCTGAATCTCGACCGTGTCGCCCGACTTGACGCGCAGCACCGGCGCGGCCTTCGCGTCGTAGTAGCCCCAAGCCACCGTCTTCGGCGTCGGCTTCAGCGTGTACGTCGCCTGCGAAGGCACATTCTGCGCGTACAGCGAATTTGCGAAAACTAGAGAAACAAAAAGGGCGATTGGGAAACTGGAGTGTCTAGGCCGCTTACCCGACTTGCCAGAGACGGCTCTAAGTGAGGCGTGGACCCGCTTGAGCCGGCCGCGGCGCTCCGGTTCGGCGAGGCCTTCCAAAGAATCCAGGATAAGGTCCGCGATATATTCCGCAGCTTTCTTTTGATAAACGCGTTTTTGTTTTGTCTTCACAGCTGAACCCTCACACTGGCATTAGGCTAAGTCAAGCCGGATTCTGATTGCACTTCCCCAGCGCATGCGTAGTCCGCGCGTCCGTCTTTCGAGTGGCTACAAAGAAATCAGAATGGTTTGACATCATGATGCCTATTCTGTAAGCATCATGATATGCGCACGACACTTACCCTCGACGATGACGTCGTCAAGCTCTTGCGCCGCGAACTCCGCCGTTCCGGCGCTTCGCTGAAAGCCGCCGTGAACCACTTTCTTCGCTTGGGGTTGATGGCTTCCGCGAAACCCGCGGCAAAGCCTTTCTCGGTTCATCCCCGGCCGTTGGGACTGCCTCCCGGTCTTAGTTATGACCATGTGGAGGATTTGATTGAAGCGCTGGAAGGCCCGCTCCACCGTTGATCGTTCTCGACGCCAACCTGTTGTTGTACGCCTACGATTCGGACTCGCAACAGCACGCCAAGGCTCGCGCATGGGTCGAGCAAACATTCTCAGAGGGGACGCCGGTTGGTTTACCATGGCAGACGGTGACGGCCTTTCTTCGGATAGTCACGAACCCAAGACTCTCTGGAAAGCGGTTCACGCCGGAGGAAGCCGTCCAGATCGTAGATCAATGGATGGAGCAGCCCAACGTGCGTCTCTTGCCAGCCGGAGAGCAGCACTGGAGCCTGCTCCGGCAAATGTTGCTGGAAGGCCAAGCGCGCGGTCCGTCGATCAGTGACGCGGACTTGGCGGCGCTGACCGTCGAGTATGGCGGCACCCTCCACACCACCGACCGGGACTTCGCTCGTTTCCCCGGGTTGCGCTGGACCAACCCGCTCGAATAGCGGATTTCGCGGCATTCCCGGAAACTCCGCCGAATACTCTGCATTACACTGGCTCCACATCACGGTCTTCGGCGTCGGCTTCATTTTTTTCTCCACTACGCGTTTGCGACTCGTCGAATAATTTCGGTTATATCTCTGAGTAGGTCATCGTATGTATAGAAATCTACTTCCCCCGAGAACGTCCGTCTTAGCGCACGCGCCCCCTCGTCATCGCTGGGGCTCTTGCCTGCAATCACAACGCCACGAACCACCGCCACCTCTTTCAGGTCTATTTCGAGACTGCTCAGCACTGCTGTCCTATGGTCATTTACCTCTTGGATCCAATCCGTTACTTGGGTCACTGCATGCTGCAGGTCTGCCGTGATCTGTCGTTCCTTCGTGAGCAGCCGGATGCCCGGTTTCTCGATTTCAATCAATTGCAATTCTTTTCTCTGGTTCAGAATCGCAAAATCGGCGACATATTTTGTCAGAATTTTCGGTTTCGGAATCAGCCGGCTGGCGGAGAATCTAGAGAAGAAAATGGGGTGTGCCTCCAGGAAATCCTGGAGCACTTCCTCCGGTGCGTTCCGATCTAAGAGTGCCTTGAATTGTCGCGAATCATCTTCTAACTTCGTCGTTTCGTAAAGTCTTATGTAATCGCCGGCCGCTTGGTCGTCGGGGGTTAAGCTCCTACTTAATACACCGTGCAGACCTGAACGCATGTATTGGAGGGCGAATGAGAGCTTTCCGCAATCGCAGTGAAATTCTTCTCCCAGTTCAGCGAACCAACAGTACCCCTGATCTTCTAAGGCCTTGTTTCTCTCCAAGCCAGCATAGGTCTGGAGTTTGGCGCCACATTCAGTACAGGAGTACCTCACTCGAATGATTCTTCGGGCCAAAGGATCACTTCGGAGTGCAGCGATTTGATCCGCAGAGTAAGGCGGTAGACTCGCGTGAATAAAATTAAAGGATCCTAGCAACTGCTCTCCGGTCGGCGAGGTGAGAAACGCGTTGAGCGTATCCGGTTTGGTAATCAAAACATCGTTCGCCACCTGGGTGGTGACGAAGTACCAACCGTGCGCTTCTGTACCCGCGTTCAAATCTACGTATTCTTGGCGCTCCGGATCGAAGAGTTGGGACTTGGCTAGATTCATAGTTATATCGAAGGCTTTAGCCCCGTCGGAATAGCGAAACTGCACTGTGAAAGATTCACCGGCTTTTGGGTTATACAGAGATACCAGGAAAGTAATGCCGCGCAGGCTAAGCGGGAATAAATAAGAAACGCGCGAACACGTAAGCCCCTGGATGTTCATGTGAGTCAGGGCTGGGTGCGGGCCCTCGATTCTTGCGGCCCGATCGCACCATCCCATAATCGCGACACGCGGAGCGTGCTCGCTCTGAGCTGTTTCCACGGTTTCCCCAGTGAGTTCTGCCGTCGACTTGACGGCGACTGTTTTCGCTGTTGCGTTCTGGTCTTGCATATCTGTTGATCTCACTTGCGTCCAATGTCCTAGAGGGTTGCTCTCAGGTCGCCGGCGTTGTGCCAATCCGTTCCGCTCATCTTTACCAAGCAGCCAGCTTGCTGTAGACGTTGCGCCAATTCTTGTCGCTTCTTTGAAGATCCGTCCATCTTCACGGAGTGTCTCCCCGCGACGTCGCTAAATGGCCTAAGATTGCCAAACTCCACTAGCACGGTTCGGTCTGGGCTATAGGCCATGGCCATGCCGGCCTCGAACAGCACATTTGGTCTTGCCTGCGGCGTCAAACTTACCTCATACGTTGCTTCGTTAACTCCGCGCAATTCTTCTCGGAGCCGGGCTTCGTCGTCGCCGCTAAGCAGGACTAAGATCGCTTGCGCTCTCGAAAAAGCCGTCTCCAAAATTTCGCCGATGTAGGGCGAGGACTTGCCAGTCATCATCACAGCTTCCGCCCATTCAATCGGTTCCAGCGCAATGGACCTGAGGAAGATAAACATTCCGTCCCGAATCCGTAGGTCCCTGCCGTGGACCACAAAGATTTTGTTTCCATTGTTTGTAGTCATGACTTTGCTCTCGGTCCCTGTGTTGCCTCCGCGATCTTCCTTGGTGCCTGTACGCCGGAAATATTCAGTTTCAATGGCATTGAAAATCTGGGTGAAACGATCCCCTCTTAGGTCAATTCCTACACGCCCGTACCAGCGATGGCTTCCTTCGATAGGCGTGAGATTGCTAATAGCCCCGATTCGCTCCAGGAATTTCAGGGCCTTCCATCTCGCCTCGCAATAAAGGTCGCGCGTCCCTATAGAATCTCCGGGAAATAGCTCACTGAAGCGTACTACTAGCCTCATGATGGGGATCGAAATATGGTCAGGAGAGAATTGTCTTTCCTGGTCTATGTCCAGACTGACGTCGTAAAGAGCTAGCAGATTCTCATGGTGCAGTTCATGAAATTTGGGGTCCGTCATTGCTGCCTCATGGGTGGGTCATGTCCTCGGGTTTGACGAGGGCGTCGAATTCTTCGGGGGTGACGTAGCCGAGTTTTAGGGCGGCTTCGCGGAGGCTGATGTGGGAGTGATGGGCGGCTTTGGCGACTTGGGCGGCCTGGTCGTAGCCAATTTTGGGGGCGAGGGCGGTGACGAGCATGAGGGAGTTGTGGACGTAGTGCTCGATCTGCGTTGTGTTGGCCTCGATGCCTTGGACGCAATGTTCGACGAAGCTGTTGCAGGAGTCGGCGAGGAGTTCGACGGAGTGGAGATAGTTGAAAATGATGACGGGCTTGAAAACGTTGAGCTCGAAATTGCCTTGGGAGCCGGCGAAGCCGATGGCGGCATCATTGCCCATGACTTGCACGCAGACCATGGTGAGGGCTTCGGCCTGCGTGGGATTCACTTTGCCCGGCATGATGGAAGACCCGGGCTCGTTTTCGGGCAGAGTGAGTTCGCCGAGGCCGCAGCGCGGGCCGGAGGCGAGCCAGCGGATGTCGTTGGCGATTTTCATGAGCGAGGCGGCGAGGGTTTTCAGCGCGCCGGAGGCGAAGACGAGTTCGTCGTGGGCGGAGAGCGCGGCGAATTTATTGGGATGCGAGCGGAAGGGGAGGTTGGTCAGCTCCGCAATTTTCTTGGCGGCGCGCACGGCGAATTCGGGATGGGCGTTGAGGCCGGTGCCGACGGCGGTGCCGCCGATGGCGAGATCGTAGAGGCCGTCAAGAGCCACGGCGATGCGGCCGCCATCGCGGTCGAGAAGACTCACATAGCCGGAAAATTCCTGGCCGAGGGTGAGCGGGGTGGCGTCCTGCAAATGGGTGCGGCCGATTTTGACGATGCCGGCGAATTCCTTGGCTTTGGCGTCGAGGGCATCGCGGACTTTTTTCACGGCGGGGAGCAGGCGGCGCGCGGTTTCCGTGGCGGCGGCGATGTGCATGGCGGCGGGAAAGGTGTCGTTGGAGGATTGCGACATATTTACATCGTCATTCGGGTGGATGGGCTTTTTGCTGCCCATTTCGCCGAGGGCGATTTCGATGGCGCGATTGGAGATGACTTCGTTGACGTTCATGTTGGTTTGCGTGCCGCTGCCGGTTTGCCAGATGCGGAGGGGGAAGTGGTCGTTCAGTTTTCCGGCGATGACTTCGTCGGCGGCCTGCGTGATGAGCGCGGCTTTGTCGGCGGGGAGCTTGCCGAGATCCTGATTGACGAGCGCGGCGGCTTTCTTGAGGATGCCGAAGGCGCGGATGAGCTCGGGCGGCATGACGTCCTTGCCGATGGCGAAGTGGATGAGCGAGCGGGCGGTCTGCGCGCCGTAGTAGCGGTCGGCGGGGACGGCGATCTTGCCCATGGAGTCGGACTCGGTGCGAGTGGGGATGGAGGCTGCGGTTTTGGCGGCTTCAGACATGGGTGGCTCCTGGATTGTGCTGCTGGGACAATTCTACCAGTAAGTGAGGGGTGGCTCGTGGGTGGTTCATGCCTGAGGAGGCTGACAGTCGACAGTTTACAGCTGACAGTCGGAAAAGGAATAAACCGTGGGTAAGGTGCGAGAGGGGTATTGAAGTAGCGAAGCAAGGAGGTAATGAAGTAACGAAGTAAGGAGGCAAAGTGGTGGACGGGTGGAAAATAGGCGGTTGACCTTAGATCGCCGAAGTGCGTGGCTCACACTCCCTTGTTTTTTGTAAGTGTTGCATCTAAAGGAGTTAAGATTTGCGTAAGTCGTTTGTTTGCAGCACTTACGGGGGAATTTGTAAGTGTTGCATTTAAAGGATTTAGAAGAGCAGACTGTTGGCGAGAAGGTAACTGGCTGGGATGGGAAGATTTTGGAGGAGTTTGAAGGACTGCTTGGCGGGCGCCCATGATTGGCGAGTGCGGCGGGATGGTGCCGCAATAACACCATGATTATAACACATCGGTACTGATTGTCAAATGATTACTTGTAAGTGGTTTGGATGGAGGGGGATACCTGGGGTGTCAATTTCTGCTGGCAGCGGGGAAACATCAAAGAAGGGGACTTAACAGAGGTAGGAGCACGGAGGGCCACAGAGAAGAGGGAGGGACTAACGCGCAGAGACACAGAGGACGCAGAGAAATATCGGCGTTGGCTTGCGGATGGCGGTGGTGGAGGGTAGGCTTCTGAATTCTTGTGAGCCGGAATGTCTACATTATTGCGGGGCCCAATGGGGCGGGGAAAACCACGTTTGCGCGCGAATTCCTGCCAAAGTACGCGGACTGCCCGAATTTCGTCAACGCTGACCTCATCGCGCAAGGATTGTCACCCTTTTCTCCAGGGAGTGCCGCCATCAGAGCGGGCCGTTTGATGCTGGAGGAAATGGAATCTCTAGCACGGCACAGAGCGGACTTTGGGTTTGAGACGACGCTCTCTGGTCGAAGCCATTTGGGGGTGATTCGGCGCCTGAAGGAACAGGGCTATCATGTCCACTTCTTCTATTTGTGGGCGGCAAGCGTCGAACTTACCCTGGCGCGAATCAGGGAGCGGGTATTGCGCGGGGGCCACGATGTACCTGAAGCTGTAGTGCGGCGCCGGTTTGACCGATCGATTACAAATTTTCTGGTGCACTATCGCCCCCTGGCCGATAATTGGATACTTTTTGACGCCTCTTCTCCGTTGCTATCCATTCTTGCCACTGAGGAGCAAGGTGAGCTTCGCATACTGGAAGCAAAGCGATACAATGAGCTGGTAGGACGCTACGGACGACAATGATTAAGCCGCCACTCAATGTTCTCGAGTTGCCGCTCTTCGAGCGAGCCGCGCTGGCCATGGAAGCTGCGATGGAGCGCGTCATCGAGGAGCATGTCCGCGAAGGATTGCCTCTGTATGTCTGGCGCGATGGCAAAGTGGTTGCGGTTCCCGCCGAAGAGCTGCGCCCGCGCAGCTGACTACAATTTCAAAGAGAAGTTCGGTACAGGGGCAAGGTGTTTGCTTCTCGGAGAGTGTTGGAGTGCGTGAACGGCGGGGCCGGAATGGGCGATGGAATTGGCACCGTCAGAGCTAGGATGGTGGGGTGAAGGACGTGCTTGTCAGGTTCGCGCAGCCGTCCGATCTTGAGCAGTTGGCGCGATTGCGCGAGGTGCTGTGGCCGGAGTCTTCGGCGGAAGAACATGGGGAGGAACTCGCGCTCATTCTGGTGGGCACGTTCCCGAGAGTTATGCCACTGGTGATTCTGGTGGCACAGGCAGGTGACGGGACTCTGGCCGGTTTCTTGGAAGTCGGCCTTCGGTCGTGCGCGGATGGTTGCAACGAATCGCGTGCGGTCGGTTATGTGGAAGGCTGGTACGTCGAGGAGAATTGGCGGCGGCAAGGAGTTGGGGCGGAACTCCTGCGAGCTGCCGAGGGGTGGGCGCGCGGGCAGGGGTGTCTGGAGATGGCGTCGGATACGGCAATCGACAATCTCGTGTCGCAACGTGCGCACGAGGCACTGGGATTTGAGGTTGCGGAGCACAGCGTGCTTTATCGCAAGACGCTTTGAGTGGGATCGGGGACGCGTGGGCCCTGAGTACGAGTGGGGCAACGACGCAGCGGGTTTGACTATGGTCATGTATACTTTTTAGCAGGGGATTCTGCGTCATTCATGGCTGAAGGAAAAAAGGTAGTGGGTGCGAGTGTCGGAACGCGGCTGCGGCGGGGGCTGCGGTTTGTGCGGACGCGTGCGCGGGAGTTGCGGGCGATCGCGAAGGCGCTGGTTTCGACGAAGCATCCCTTCCTGGTGCACGTCATTCCGATGCGGCAATGCAATCTGGCGTGCACGTACTGCAACGAGTTCGACGATTTTTCGACGCCGGTGCCGCTGGAGGAAATGAAGAAGCGGCTGGATTTGCTGGCGGATATGGGGACCTCGATTCTTACGATCAGCGGAGGCGAGCCGTTGATGCATCCGGAGCTGGACGAGGTGATCCGGCACATGCGGCGACGAGGGATGATCGCCGGGTTGATCACCAACGGATTTTATTTGAACCGGGAACGTATCGAGCGACTGAACGAGGCGGGACTGGAGCATTTGCAGATCAGCATTGATAACGTGGTGCCGGACGAGGTGTCGAAGAAAAGCTTAAAGACGCTGGATGGGCGGCTGGAGATGCTGGCGCAGTATGCGGTGTTTCAGGTGAACATCAATTCGGTGCTGGGAAGCGGCGTGAAAGATCCGGAAGACGCGCTGAAGATCGCGCACCGGGCGGTGAAACTGGGATTCACGAGTACGGTGGGGATCATTCACGACAACAATGGGCAATTGAAACCGCTGGGGCCGCGCGAGCAGGAGATTTTTGAAGAGATCATGACGCTGGGGAAGCGTTCGTTTTCGCGGTTTAATGATTTTCAGCACAATGTGGCGCGCGGGCGGGAGCACAATTGGCGGTGCCGCTCGGGATCGCGGTATTTGTACATTTGCGAGGATGGATTGGTGCACTGGTGTTCGCAGCAGCGCGGATATCCGGGAATTGCGCTGGCGGAGTATACTCCGGAGATGCGGCACAGGGAATATTTGACGGAAAAGTTTTGCGCGGCGCGATGCACAGTTTCGTGCGTGCAGCAGGTGGGGATTCTGGATAACTGGCGCGATCCGCAGAACTTGAAGCCGACGCCGATGGGGCAACCTGCGCCGCCGCAGTTGGTGCAGATCGGGCAGGGGCGCGGCGGTTCCTGATTTGTTCCCGCGATTTTGGGCCATTTTGCTTTGTTCCCTCTGAATGTTTCACTCCGCGCACATCATTCCTGTTGATAGATTGACGGTCGGCTTGGTCTTGCCAACAATGAATGCATGCCAGGTTTAGCGATTGAAATTGAAAATCTGACCAAGGAATATCCGTTCGGATTTCTCCACCTCAAGAAAAAGACTTCGCTGGAAGGGCTCAACATGCAGGTGGAGACCGGCGAGGTGTTCGGCTTCATCGGGCCGAACGGCGCGGGCAAGTCCACGACGATCAAACTGCTAATGGGGCTGATTTTTCCGACGGCGGGGAGCGCGCGGATTCTGGGCAAGCCAATCAGCGACGTGGAGATGCATCGGGACATCGGGTACCTGCCGGAGCAGCCGTACTTTTACGATTATTTGACGGCGGCAGAAGTGCTCGATTACTTCGCGCGATTTCATGACTTGACGGCGGCGGACCGCAAGGAACGTGTGGAGCGCATGCTGAAGAAAGTCGGGCTGGAGACGGCGAAGAAAATCCAGCTGCGGAAGTATTCGAAAGGGATGCTGCAGCGCGTGGGGTTGGCGCAGGCGATTTTGCATGACCCGCAAGTGGTGATTCTGGACGAGCCGATGTCCGGGCTAGACCCGCTGGGCCGGCGCGAGGTGCGCGACATCATTTTGGAATTGAAGCGCGACGGCAAGACGGTGATGTTTTCCACGCACATTTTGACCGATGCGGAGATGCTTTGCGATCGCGTGGGCGTGATCGTCGGGGGAAAACTGCGCGGAGTTGGCGCGCCGGGCCAACTGGTGGACATGAAGACGCAGGGGATGGAGATTCTTTTTGAATTGACGGGGGCGAGCAACGCGCCGCTGCTGGCAAAGGCTAGGCGCACGGGCGAGCGCTACAGTTTGCAGGTGAGCGAGGAAGAATTGTACGCGGCGATTGAACAATTGCGGGCGGCGGGGGCGCGGATACTTTCCGTATCGCAGGTGAAGGCTACGCTGGAAGAATTCTTCATGGACCTGGTGGAAGCGGATCGCGCGCAGGCGTCGGCGGTGGAGGTGAGCGGGAAATGAGGCGCGTGGGCGTGGTGGCGTTGAACACGTTTCGCGAAGCGGTGCGCGACCGCGTGCTGTACAACCTGGTGTTTTTTGCGCTGCTGATGATGGTGGCGGCTATCGTGGTGGGGCAGATTTCGATCGGCATTGAAGACAGCGTGATTGTGAGCCTGGGGTTGAGCGCGATCTCGGTTATCGGGCTATTGATTGCGGTGTTTATCGGAGTGGCGTTGGTTTCGAAAGAGATGGACAAGCACACGCTGTATGCGTTGCTGGCGAAGCCGGTGCGGCGCTGGGAATTTCTGCTGGGGAAATTTGGCGGGCTGGTGCTGACGCTGGCGGTGAACACGGCAGCTATGGCGGTGGGATTGTTGCTGGTGATGCTGTACGTGAAGCATTCGCTGGAGCGCAGCGATGCAGTGGTGCTGGTGGCGGTGTATTTCATTTTGCTGAAGCTGGCGCTGGTGGTCGCGCTGGCGCTGCTGTTTTCGTGCTTCACTACTTCGTTGCTGGCTATTTTGTACACGGCGGGTTTGTACATCGTCGGGCTGTACGTGCAAGAGCTAAAGAATTTGCCTGCGGACGTGATGACCCCAGGGGCGGCGCTGCTTACGAAGTGGCTGGCGTACCTGCTGCCGAATTTCGAAAATTACAACGTGCTGGCTTTGGCGGCGCATGGCCGAGCGGTTCCGGGAGCGCTGATTTTGCAAAACACGCTGTACACCTTCATTTATTGCGCGGTGGTGCTGTGCGTGGCCTCTGTGGTGTTTTCCAGGAAGAATTTGAAATGAATTCGCAAAAAATCATGGCGTGGATGCTGCTGGTGATTGTGCCGATGGGATTTGCTGGAATTTGGCGGTTACAGCACGGCATCGACGGGCAACGCGCGGCGCTGAGCCAGGAGCAGGACGACATCTTGCTGCGCTCAGGAAAGCTCATGAAGGTGGTGAGCCTGGAATACGCGCCGCTGATGGCGGACATTTATTGGACGCGCGTGGTGCAGTACTACGGCAACAAGCATGTGCGGGGGCAAGCGAATCTCGAACTGCTCTGGCCGCTGCTCGATATTACGACGACGCTGGATCCGAACTTGCTGATTGCGTACCGGTTTGGCGGAGTGTTCCTGGCTCAACGGCCCCCGTCAGGCGCGGGCCGGCCGGACCTTGCCGTGAAACTGCTGCAACGCGGCATTCAAGCGAACCCGGACTACTGGCGGCTGTACGAAGACCTGGGATTCGTCTACTACTTCGATATGAAGGATTACCAAAAGGCTTCGGAAGCCTTTCTGGAAGGGAGCAAAAAATCGGACGCGCAAGTGTGGATGAAGGTGATGGCGGCGAAAATCGCGACGGAGGGCGCGTCGTACGAGACTTCGGTCTTCCTGTGGAAGGATATTTACGAGACATCGAAAGACGCCGAGGTCAAAGCGAATGCGCAGATGCACTTGAAGCTGCTGCGCGTGCAAGAGGATTGCAAACACCTGGATGCGCTAGCCGAGGAGTATGCGAAGCGCAATGGGCGGCGGCCCACGCGGATGAACGAATTGGTGCAAGCCGGACTGCTGCGCGGAGTCCCGGTGGATCCTGACGGATTTGCGTACGAGTTCAGTGAAGAGGGGAAAACGGAGCTTAATCTGGATAGTCCGCTGCTCGAACAACAATTGCTGCTTGAAAAATTCAAGTAACGGTAGTCCGTAGTTTTTCTTGCCCAAATATTGATCGAATTATTCCGTGATGCAGAGCAGAGTCATCTGCGGATCAATGATGATTTTGCTTGGGTGAGTTGGCATAAGAAATTGAAAGGAAGTTTCCGGGCCGACGGCGACGACCGCGCCGAGAAATGCATTTCGAACGGCCCCGCCACTGGCATAGAGCGGAACACTGGCAATGAAGGAGCGCGGAACGCCCTTCTGAAACAGCTTCCCGCGTATGACGAAGCCCTTTTCCGAGGGCCGCACGGTAAATTCCACGCGGTAATGCGGAATGCCGTCGCCGCGCACCCATTCCGCGAAGAACCAATCCATGGAGCGGCCGCCCTCGAGGTCCATGCCCGGGGTCATGACGGCCTCGACTTCGTGCTGCAAATCTTCCGTAGAGAATGCGCGGTAGGCGTATTTTGTGGCGATGGCCCGCAGAAGCGCGCTGAATCTTGCATCGGGGTTCCTGTCGCCCGGCCTGCGCAACATCTCGTGCAACATGTGAAAAATCCACGCGCCTTTGCTGTAGATGACCGTTTCATACCCGTTGGGGGATTTGGAGGAATCGAGACGTGTGCCCAAGGTGAGCGCGCCGATCTCGCTGGCCGGCGCAGCATTCCCGCTTGATTTCTCCACGAGCTGCTCGCGGAAGCGCGTGAGCCAGAGGCGCAACGTATGATCGGGAATTTTCTGGGAGTCGGCGAAGAGCAGCGCGAGATAGTTAGCGATAGCTTCGTCAATCCACTGGTCGCGGTAACTGGACCATGCAACGACATTGCCCCACCACTGATGCGCGACTTCATGGTAGGGAACGAGGTCGTTGAATTGTTCCTGCCCCTTGGTGTTGAGGCCGGCGCGGCGCTGGGCGTCGGCGGACAAGAACGAGAACGTGGAAAGGTAGAGCAAGCCCGGCCAGCCCTGCGCGAAGGATCCTGGAATCTGAGAAACGCTCAGCGTGTGAAAAGGGAAAGGGCCACTGAACGATTCATAGAAATGGATCGAGGAATCCATCTCCTTGCCGAGTTGCCTGAGCGCATCGGCGGGGCTGGGAGACAGCATCGGCGGGATGGGATGACCCGTGGAAGCAATTCCATGAGAGTTGGAGGCAATCGCCAGGGAACTGCCATCGTTCATGGAGAGACGGGTGCGCAAGCTCTCTTCCAGCTCGCGATTCGCATAAACGTCAATCGAGTGTCCTTCAGAAGAGAACGAAGCGGCAGCGTAGTCGCCGAGATTGAAACCCGCTACGGGAGCCGGCCTCTCTGTTTTCCAATGGCCGACGCGGAAGTCGCCCTCTTCGTGCTCTTCGAGTTTGGAGCCGGTGGCGACGAGGCGCAGCTTGTGCGGCCAGCGCATGGTTAGATCGTAATCCGCAAACGCGGCAGCATCGCCCAGGTGCGGGTACCAGCTTTCGCGCGCGCCGACAAAGAGCACGCCGTTACCGGCGTTTTCGATGACGTTGCCGCGGTAGTGAAAATGAAGAGTGAGCTCCTGGTTGCGCGCCGCTGGTTCGGGAAGAATCACTTGGATGAAGTCTTCGCCGCGGACGCTGCGCTGCTGGAAGGTCATTCCTTCATTCTGGAAGAAGGCGAGGGCGGCGCCTTGCTCGTCGGTCACTTTATCCACGACGAGATCGCGCGCGAGTTGGAACGCCAGAACCCGTTCCGCCCCGGTTTCCGCGCGCAGATGGACGGAGGCGGTAGCGTCCAGGGAATTATCGGGACGGATGGTGGTGTCCATGGCGTATCGAAGAGCGCGGAATGGCACAGGGTGAGTGACGGAGCCGGGGAGACTGTGGGAGGTCCAGACATCGTAGTAGGACTTGCCGGCGGCCTTGTGAGACTGACCGAGGAGGAACTGTTCGTCGCGATGCGCGTCCAGCACGAGATCGAATGCGCCGGTCGCGACGCCTTCCAACGCCGAATAGAAGTAGGCCTGCCGGTTCGGAGAGAGCCAATCGAGGAGGATACGCAGGGTTTGGCGCGGGTTGGGCTGGGCCAGGGCAGGCTCCCACTCCAGAATGAAGCTAGCGTCCATCTGGGGTTCAAGATTGGCGACCTGGAATTGGTGCAGCAATTCGTCGGCGGTGTCGTCGGTAAAGCGGATGTAGGCGGTGACGAAGTCCTGATCGAGCACTGGCGCTCCGAGGAAGTAGCCCATCTGCTGTTTTTCGCTGGGATCGCGCGGGACGGCGAGGATATGGCCGCGGCCGGAGAAGACTACGCCAGTGACGCGGCCCTCGAAGGGGAGCAGGAAAGCGAGCGTTCCTTCTTCGAAGGAGAGAACGGCGTCGCCGCGGCGCAGTTCGATGCGGCTGTTCAGGGGGATTCGATAGATCGCGGAGGGATCGAGGCGCAGTGCGTTGAGGGCATCGAACAATTCGTGGGGCGATTTGTCCGTGGCAGGAAAAACCGCAGGTGCCAGAAGACACCACAGCGCGAAAATCTTCACCCCAGCCCGCATACTAGAAGTGTAGTCACTTTCGGCATAGAGGAACAAGGCGGATCGCGACGGGCGGTGGGGCGGTTCTAAAATGGGAAGATGCCGTTCATGAGGTTTCCAAAGAGTTTTCTTGTGCTCGGGGTCGCTTTCGCGCTGCTGGCGGTCGCTGGATTTGCGTTTGCCGACACTATCGTCCTTAAGAACGGCCGCCGGATTACTGCAATGAGTGTTGTGGAGGACGGCGACAAGGTGCGGTATCAGACCTCCGCTGGGGAATTGAGCCTGCCGAAGTCCATCGTGGACCACATTGAAAAGGGCGCGGCCGTGGCGATGGCGGGGTCGCCGGGCGGCGATGCGGCGAACCTGGCGATTGCGCCGCCGGCGATGCAGCCGGCTGGCGTAGGGGCAGGCGAAGAGATCGACCACTTCGCGGTGCACGACGGCGCGATCGATCGCGCGTATATCACCAAGCTGGAGGTCGAGGCGCGGTCGGGATCGAAGCAGGACAATTTCAATGCGGCTCTCGCGCATCATGCCGCGTCCACGTTTGAACTGGCGCATGGAGACATGGAGCACGCGCTGGCCGATGAGCGCACCGCGCTGATTTATGCGCCGGAAGAGCCTGCGCTGCTCATGAACGTGGCGTATGTGCATTTGCGGCGCAGCGAATTCAAACAGTCGCTTGATTTTCTGGAACGAGCGAAACGCGTTGCGCCGGACAATCCGGACGTGCTCAAGCTGGAGGGTTGGGCGTATTACGGGATGAATAAGATGGACCAGGCCGTGGCGGAGTGGAAAAAAGCGCTGAGCATCCGGCCGGACGCGGAAGTGCAGGCGGCGCTGGATAAGGCGCAGCGGGATAAGCAAGAGGAAGAGAATTACAAAGAGAACGAAAGCAGCCACTTCACGTTGCGCTACAGCGGAACGGCGGCGCCGGCGCTGGCGAGGGATGTCTTGCGCACGCTGGAGATGCATTTTTCGGCGATCGAGTCTGAGCTGAGTTTTACGCCGCCGGATTCGATTGGGGTCGTGCTGTACACGCAGGAAGCGTTTGCGGACATTACGCGGGCGCCGGGATGGGTGGGCGCGCTGAATGACGGGAGGATTCGCGTTCCGGTGCAGGGATTGACGGGGGTGGATTCGGAGTTGTCGCGGGTGCTGAAACATGAATTGACGCACAGCTTCATTCAGCAGAAGACGCATGGGCATGCGCCTACGTGGATCCAGGAAGGTCTGGCGCAATGGATGGAAGGGAAGCGCAGCGGAGAGAATGCCGCGACGCTGGTGCAGATTTACGGTGACGGGCACGCGTGGTCGCTCGCGAAGATGGAAGGCTCGTGGATGGGCTTTAGCGGGAACAGCGCGGCGTACGCCTACGCGTGGGCGCTGGCGAATATCGAATACATTGTGGAGACGGATGGGATGGGGGATATCGAGCGCATCCTGGACCGCATCGGGGAGGGTGTGGCCACCGAGGCGGCGGTTCGCGAAGTGTTGCGCAGCGATTACGGGGATTTGTCGCAATCGACGGCGGAGTATCTGAAGAAAAATTACGTGCGCTGAACTACTTTATTCGGTCTGCTTTGGCTTTTCCCCTCAAGGAGTATTTCCAATCGATCTAAATTCTCCTGCCCTCATGTTGTAGCGAGAAGGCACGCGAGGAGCGCGGCGCGGGCGGGCACGGTGTGGATGAGGACGTGTTCGTGGGCGGAGTGGGCGCCGTCGCCGACGGCGCCGAGGCCGTCGAGCGTGGGGACGCCGGCGGCGGCGGTGAAATTACCGTCGGAGCCGCCGCCGACGGTGCATTCGCCGAGAAAGAGGTTCATTTGCGCGGCGAGTGATTTGGCGCGGGCGAAGAGCGCGGCGCTCATTTTGTGTTCAAGGGGAGGGCGGTCGAAGCCGCCGGTGATTTCCAGGCGCGCGCCGGGATGAATCGGGCGAAGAGAGTGCAGGCGGCGCTCCAGATTGCGCATGTCAGAGACGCGGAGGGCGCGCAGATCGAGCACGGCGTGGGCGCGTTCGGGGATGACGTTGGCGCGCGTGCCGCCTTCGACGAGGCCGGCGTTGATGGTGACGCCGCGGCGGAGATCGTTCCATTTTTCGAGGCGCGCGATCTGGTGCGCCAGTTCGTGAATGGCGTTGATGCCTTCCTGGGGAGCGAGGCCGGCGTGCGAGGCGCGGCCGTGAACGATGAGCTCGGCTTGGCCGACTCCTTTGCGCGCGGTTTTCAGGAGGCCGCGCGGGCCGAAGGAGGGTTCGAGGACGAAGACCGCGTCGCTGCGGCGCACTTCGGTTTCGAGGAGTTTTCGGGAGGATTCGCTGCCGATCTCTTCGTCGGAGGTCCACAGGAAGACGAGACGCTTGCGGAGGGCGGCCTTCGTTTCGCGCAACGATTGCAATGCGAATAGCGCTTGGACGATGCCGGCCTTCATGTCGAAGGTTCCCGGGCCATAGGCTTTGCCGGCGGCGACACGGAAGGGCATCTTCCGGAGCGAACCGGTGGAATAGACGGTGTCGTAATGGCCCAAGACGAGGAGCTGACCCGCGGGGCGCGATTTGCTTGGCCAATAGGTGACGCGCAGATGATCTCCTCGATGCACTTGCGCGAGACGTTCGACTTGAGCGCCGTGCTTGCGCCATTCGGCGGCGATGACTCCGCAGCAGTAATCGGTGGGAAATTTTTCCAGGCTGGGCGATTCGGCGATCACGAAGCGGCGCAGAACGTCGAGCATCTGCGGCAGGCGCGGCTTCAGGAGGCGCAGGAATTCTTTGGGTGAAGGAGAATCCGGCATGGCCCGGACATGCTAACAATGCGGCGAAGAAGCAGCAACTGTGCGACGCCCGGGCGGTAGACGGCGTTCGTGGTAACCTTTCGGGGATAGATTCGTTTCGGAATTGTCCGTAAAGGGAGAAGTTCCCTATGAATGCAACCGCGCAGCGAACCGGCGCTCTTGCGGCGTACCTGGTCACGGCAATCATCGTGGTCTGTTGGCACGCGGACACGAGAGCCGCTGACTCCAAGAATGCGAACGCGATAGCGAATCCACTCGATCCGCCTGAAAAGAAAATCGCGAGCCCCTGGGACCAGAAGGCTGCGGCCGCATACCTCGATCAGCGGGCAAATTGGTGGATGGAATGGCCGAGGGCCGCACGCGATCACGAGACGTTCTGCGTGTCATGTCATACGGCGGTGCCTTACGCGCTCTCGCGGCCTGCGCTGCGCACGGCGCTTGCGGAAGAGGCTCCTTCCGTCAACGAACGCAGACTCATCGACAATGTCACCAAGCGCGTGCGGCTTTGGAAGGAAATCGCGCCCTATTATAGCGACGCGGATCGCGGTGCGTACAAGACGGTGGAGTCTCGCGGGACGGAAGCCGTTCTCAATGCGTTGATCCTGGCCAGCAGGGATGCAGCGAGTGGACAACTTAGCGGCGATGCGCGCGCGGCTTTCGAAAATATGTGGGCGGAGCAGCAAACCACCGGAGATAAAAAGGGCGCGTGGTTGTGGCTGCGGTTCGCGAATGAGCCGTGGGAAGCGGACGATTCGGACTTTTATGGAGCCACGCTTGCGGCGGTCGCGGTGGGCACTGCGCCGGGGAATTATCGCGCGGCGCCGGAAATCCAAAAAAACCTCACGATGCTTCGCGAATACCTGAACCGCGAAAGCGCGGCACCGCCGACCATCAATCGCGTTGCTCTCTTGTGGGCTTCGGCGAAAGTGCCCGGACTCCTCAATCCGGAGCGGCAGAAGGCGATCATCAGTGAAGTTTTGAGCAAGCAGCGGGCAGACGGAGGCTGGAGCCTCTCTTCGCTCGTTGCGGGATGGAAACGGCACGACGAAACGCCGCAGGAAGAGAAGAGCGACGGCTACGCGACGGGACTTATCACCTTCGCGCTGCAACAGGCGGGCATCCCCCGTGAGAATCCGCAGGAGAAGCAGGGACTCGCGTGGCTGGTGGCGAATCAAGACAAGACAGCGGGCTTCTGGCTGGGCTACTCGCTAAACAAAAATGTGGAGCATCACATCTCGCCCGGCACCGCGCTCTTCATGAACGACGCCGCGACGGCGTATGCTGTGCTCGCACTGACCGAAGCCAACCGGCATTAAATTAGAGCGCATCGCCAAATAACTCGGTTGAGCTAGGTCAGGGTTTCGGGGCTCGCCGGGTTTGCTTATGATGTGTTTATAATCCCATCTGACCGACTGTGATTGGAACGATTCGCGAATTGACCCGGCTATGTCTCAACAATGGAATCTCTCATTCCCTGCGTATCTCATTTGGGACGGCTGGGGCCACATCCGTGTAGCGCAGAAACTTACTTCACGAGGGCTTGAGTTCGGGACGACACAGCAACTTCAGATTGCAACAGACCGACATAAATCTGCGATCCACGCCACCCAGTTTGGATATTTGGTGACCGCGGAAGTGTTGTTCGGGTCGGAGAAAGCATGTCTTATTGATTTTGGGGTTATTGCAATCAGAACAGCCGACGTGTTGCCGAACGAAGCAGCCGTCGGTGACTACGTGACTGGTGAAATTGGCCTCAGCATTGACCGCATGACCGTAGTGCCAGAGGAGATTGAATCGTCGGTTCCTCAGTACAGATGGGAAGTTGAAAAAATTACCGCCGATGTCACGCCGTATATTCCCCATCCGGCAAATAGTCGTTTGTTGGTCAAGGATGAATCCCGGCTCCGATACCGAGAGGTGCAAGCCACTTCCGATGTTTACGGGCTCCCGACAACCGAATCTGTCCGAGGCGGATTCATTCTCCACTGCAAACTAATTGATTTCTGACTTAAGCGGTTCGGTCCGCTCCTGAGAAGTCGTGGAACGGAGACTAACACTCTACAGGGTGAGCACCCGCGTATCGCGGAGGGTGCGGGTTCGCATATAATTAAGAGTTTGCCGGGGAAGTGCGAGGCGCCGCTGGGCGTGTGGGCGGCGACGGGGAGCGCGAATGTTACTGGACGTCGTGGAAATTCAGAAGATACTGCCGCATCGCTATCCTTTCTTGATGGTGGACGGCATCCTAGAGATGGAACGCTTGAAGCGCATCGTGGGCGTGAAGAATGTCACCATCAACGAATCGCATTTTCAGGGACATTTTCCGGGTGCGCCGGTTATGCCGGGCGTTTTGATTATCGAATCCATGGCGCAGACCGGAGGACTGTTGCTGCTCACGGAAGTTCCTGACCGCGAAAATAAGCTGCTCTATTTTGTGGCGGTGGATGGCGCGCGATTCCGCCGGCCGGTGGTGCCGGGCGATCAATTGAAAGTCGAAATGAATGTGCTTTCGTGGCGCGGCGACTTCTGCAAGCTGGAAGGAAAAGCCACGGTGGACGGGAAACTGGCGGCGGAAGCGACGCTGATGTGCAAAATGGTGGACCGCGACGTGATGGCGAAGGCGCAAGAATCCGCGAAATGAGCATGCGCCATATTCATCCGCAGGCCATCGTGGCGGCGAGCGCGAAGCTGGGCGAAGGCGTCAAGGTCGGCGCGTGCGCGGTGGTTGGCGAGGACGTGGAATTGGGAGAAGGCTGCGTGCTGCACGCGCACGCGGTGGTGCAGGGGCCGTCGATTTTCGGCAAGAACAATGTGTTTTATCCGTTCAGCGTGATTGGCGGCGATCCGCAGGACTACACGTTTAGCGGCGAACGCACGGAATTGGCCGCAGGCGACGGAAACATTTTTCGCGAATACGTGACTGTGAGCCGGGGCACGGTAAAAGGCGGCGGCAAAACCAACTTGGGCAGCGGGAATTTTCTGCTGGCGTATTCGCATGTCGGGCACGATTGCCAGATTGGCGACCAGACGCTTTTTGTGAACGGCGCGACGCTGGCGGGACACGTGACGGTGGAGGATTTCGCGACTATCGGCGCGTTTTCGCCGGTGCACCAGTTTTGCCGGATTGGGCGTTACGCGTACATCGGCGCGTCCACGGTGATCACCCAGGATGTGCCACCGTTTTCCAGGGTGGTGACCGAGCGCGAGACGAAAAGTTTTGGCATCAACGCGGTTGGCCTGGAGCGCAAGGGATTTTCGGCGGAGCGCTTGAAGGCGCTCAAAACCGCGTACCGCTTGCTGCTGCGCTCCAGAATGAATACTTCGCAGGCGCTCGCGGAAATGAGGAAGACGCTGAAGGATTCTGCGGACGTGCTGGAATTGATTACGTTCATCGAAAGCGCCGAGCGCGGCATCGTGAAGTAACGACTCAGACTGCTGAATTCATGCCCGACGCGAACATCAATTCGAATAGCTGGGGCCTCATCGCGGGAAACGGGCGGTTTCCTTTCCTCGTGCTGGAGGGCGCGCGCAGCCAGGGCATCGAAATGGCGGTGATCGCGCTGAAGGAAGAGGCCTCGCCGGAGCTGGAGAAACTTTCGAAACGCTTGCATTGGGTGAGCCTCGGGGAGTTGAGCAAGACCATCGAGTTACTGCAGCAGGAAGGCGTGACGCAAGCGGTGATGGCCGGGCAGGTGAAACACAACAAGATTTTCAGCGGCATCCGGCCGGATTGGAAATTGGCGAAGCTGCTGTTTTCGCTGCCGCGGAAAAACACGGATGCGCTGATCGGCGCAGTAGCTCGCGTGCTGGAAGACGAAGGCATCCGCCTGGTGGATTCGACGCTGTTCCTGAAGCCGCTGGTGCCGGAGGCGGGCGTGCTCACGCGCCGCGCGCCGAATGAGCATGAAGCGGAAGACATCGCGTACGGGCTCGGAGTAGCTCGGCAAATTTCAGGGATGGATATCGGACAAACGGTGGTGATTGCGGATCGCGCCTGCGTGGCCGTGGAGGCCATGGAAGGAACCGATGACACGATCGCGCGCGCGGCGCGAATCACAGGCGGGAAGCCGCTGGTGGTCGTGAAAGTCAGCAAGCCGGGGCAGGACATGCGCTTCGACGTACCCGTCGTTGGATTGCCAACCATCGAACAGATGAGGGGTGCCGGCGCGACGGCGCTGGCGGTGGACGCGGGGCGGACTCTGCTGTTTGACCGGACAAAATTGATTGAGTTGGCGGACGCGGCCGGAATTGCTATTGAAGCATACCCTCCGGCCGCGGGGCCGGAACCAAAGGACTCCAGCAAGGGAATAAGTAAAGAATGAGCGCGGCGGCGGGACAAGAGAAAAGAGTCCGTGTCGCCGTCGTGGGGACGGGTGAGTTCGGGCGCAATCACGCGCGCGTTTACCGGGAAATTGAGGGTGCGGAGCTGGTCGGAATCGTCGATCAGGATCCGCAACGCGCCGCGGCCGTCGCGGCGGAATTTCAAACGCAGATTTTGGGGAGTCTCGAAGAACTGCGCGGACGCGCGGATGCGGTGAGCGTCGCGGTTCCCACGGTTTCTCACGCGGAAGTCGGTTGCCGTCTGCTGGAGATGGGACTCGATGTCCTCGTCGAGAAGCCCATGGCCGTGAATCTCGCGGAAGCCGATGCGCTACTTGGCGCGGCGAAGAAAAACGGGCGAATCCTACAGGTGGGGCACGTCGAGCGCTTCAATCCCGCCGTGATTGCAGTGGAACCGATTCTCAACCGGCCGTTGTTCTTTGAAGTGCACAGGCTGGGAGTATTCACGCCGCGCAGCCTGGACGTAGATGTAATCTACGACTTGATGATTCACGATCTGGACATTTTATTGGCGCTGGTGAAAGAACCGGTGAGCGAAGTGAAAGCCGTGGGCATTCCAGTTTTGACCGACAAGGTGGACATCGCGCACGCTCGGCTGGAATTTGCGGGCGGGGCGGTTGCCAACATTACGGCCAGCCGGGTTTCGACGGAGCGCGTGCGCAAGATGCGATTTTTCCAGCAGCACGAATATATTTCGCTGGATTACGCGCGGCGTGACGCGCTGCGCATCGGCGTGAAGAAAGCCGGTCCGCAGCCGGAATTCGGGTTCGAAAAGCTGAATGCTCCTGCAGTCGAACCTTTGCACGCGGAACTGGAAGCGTTTGTGGCATCCGTGCGCACGCGCAAGGAGCCGCGAACGAATGGAGCAGCGGGGCGCGCGGCGCTCGAACTGGCCAGCCGCGTAATGGCAAGCATCCAGGAGCATGCCGCGCGCGTCAATGTAAGTGGCGGCCGCCAGGCGCTCGAAGCCAGCGGCGGCCGTGGAATGGCGGACGTCGGGGCGTTCGCCGCACAAGAAAAAACAAAACGATGATTGACAGGATTCTCGTTCCGAAAGACGCCCATTTGTCCGCCGCGGCCGACACCACGACGCAGCGCCGCCGTCCGACCACCATGGACGAGCGCACGCTGGTTCCGGCCATGCTGCCGGTTGTGCCGCTGGACGGGCATTCCACGATTCCCTCGAACCTGCCGCTCGAATCCATTGCCACGCGCGTAGTCGTTCCGCGCGACGTGAATCGCGAAGCGTACAACGTCAAGGAAGATCATTCCACGCCGCTCCAGCCCACGGACATGGACGCGCGCATCACCGTTCCGCAAGGGGCCGCGCCGCCGGAGACGATGGAGCCCTTTCAGAGCCTTCCGACGGACCTGGTAGACCCGGACATTTTTATGACCGGGGAAGTGCAGCTGATCGCCCCACCGCAAAAAGAAGACAAATGGCAGACGGTCACGCGCATCTCTTCCATTGGATTCCACATTCTTTTGCTTTTGGCGATCATCTTCCAATCGAAACTGTTCCCTCCGCATGGGCCGACGCCGGAAGAGATGGAACTGGCGCGCAGGCAAATGACCGTGCTGCTTCCGCCGGGAGCCCTGGAAGCGTTGAAGCCGACCACGCGGCCCGGGCCGCCCGCTCCCAAAGTTCATGTGGATCCTCGGGTATTGCGGGAAGTTGCTCCGCCAATTTTGCCAGCCCCGGCGCCCGCGCCCGTACGGCCTGCGAGAGAGTTGCCGAGCGCGCCAATTCCTAAGCAGGACGCGGTGCAACCGGCTCCGCAAACGGATGCACCCACGGCAAAAGCTCCGCTGAAGCTCGAGCTGCCGGATATGCCGCAAGCGCAGCATCCCTTGACGCTGCCGAAAGCCAGTTCGCCGGGCCAGTCCATACAAGATTCCTTGAAAGGTCTCGCCAGGAGTTCCGGCCCGCGCCCGATTGTCGGCGGCGGCGCGATTCCCGGCGGAGGCTCTGGGCGCGGCGGCGGTGGCCATGGAACCGCGTACGGCGGCATCGAGATGCTCACGCCCGATGAAGGCGTGGACTTCAGCAACTATCTCAATCGTGTATACGTCACCGTGAAGCGCAACTGGTTTGCCGTGATGCCGGGTTCCGTCGAGCTTGGTGAAAAGGGAATCGTGGTCCTCACGTTCAAGATCATGCGCGACGGAAGCGTGCCGTCCGCCGAGCCGGTCATCCAGAGCAACTCCGGGAAAGAGCCGCTGGACCGCGCGGCGTACTCTTCCGTGCGCGCCTCAAATCCGTTCGAGCCCCTGCCGCCGCAATTCAGCGGACCTTACATCGAATTGCGCTACACTTACCTCTACAACATTCCCCTCGAGTTTTTTAACCAGCAACATTGAAGATCGAGCGCAAGCAAGTCCTGGGAAGTCTGCTCCTTGCTATTTTTGTGTTGATTTTTATTTTCGTGCGCGCGCGGCATTTGTTTTGGCGATGAACGATTCCGCCGCTCTTCCGCCTCTCGTTGCCATCGTTGGTCCGACGGCGTCGGGGAAGTCGGCGCTCGGTGTTTGGCTGGCCGAGCGTCTCGGCGGGGAAGTGGTGGCGTGTGATTCCACGCAGCTCTACCGCGGGTTTGATATTGGCACGGTAAAGCCCAGCCTCTCCGAACGCCGTGACATTCCGCATCATCTGATTGACGTTTTGCAGCCTGAGGAAGATGCCACGGCGGGCGGCTATCGCCAGTTGGCCTTGACTGTGCTGGAAGATTTGCGGCAGCGGAATCGCATGCCGGTGTTGACCGTCGGGACCGGCCTCTATCTGCGCGCGTTGCTCGAGGGATTGGCGGAGCTGCCGCAGCGCTCCGAAGAATTGCGCGAACGGCTGCGCGCCGATGCGAAAGAGCACGGGAGTGGCTACCTGCATGGTGTTTTGAAGCGATTGGACGCGGAGGCCGCAGATAAAATCGCTGCTGCCGACGAGCAGAAACTCATTCGGGCCATCGAGATTTGTTTGCTGGCGAAGAAGCCCATCTCCGAAGTCCATCGCGAGGGTCGCACACCGCTTGAGGGTTGGCTCGTTTTGAAAATTGGCTTGCTGCCTCCGCGCGAAGCGCTCCATGAACGCATCCACACAAGGACCGAGAGCATGCTTAAGCGTGGCTGGCTGCGAGAGGTGCAAAGCTTGCTCGCGAGCGGTCTGCGAGAAGATGCCAAGGCCTTCGATTTCATCGGCTACCGCGAACTGCGTGCCGTCTTGCACAAGAAAATTTCCATCGAAGAAGCGCGCACAGCGATTCAGCAGGCCACCCGGCAGTACGCCAAGCGCCAGCTCACCTGGTTTCGAAGAGAGCAAGGCGTGCGCTGGTTCTCCGGTTTCGGCGATGATCCCACCGTGCAAGCAGGCGCATTCGAATGGCTGCAATCGCAAGGCGGCGGAATCGGTCGCGGGGCCGAAGGGAGAAGCGTATAATTGCGTTCAGGACCGAGTCCCGCCAGGAATACTGATTTCCGCACGATGACTCCAGGTCGATCTTTGTGACGAAAACACAACATCAAGTTTCGAACGCCGAGCGTGCTCTGCTCGTGGGCGTAGGCTGGAAGCGTGCGCCTCGTTTTCCCGGAATGCCCGCTGGCGAACAGGGCCGCGAATCGCTTCTGGAACTCGTGGAACTGGCGCGGAGCGCCGGCGCCGAGGTCGCGGGAACCGTGTTCCAGGTGCGTGAATCGGCTGATCCTGCAACGCTCGTGGGACGCGGCAAGCTGGATGAAATTCGTGCGGAAGCCACGGCACACCAGGCGCCCCTGATTATTTTCGACAGCAATCTGTCGCCGGTGCAGCAACGGAATATTGAAGAGGCCACGGAGCGCCGCGTCATTGACCGCACACAACTGATTCTGGATATTTTCGCGAGGCACGCGCGCAGCCGCGAAGGCCAGTTGCAAGTGGAACTCGCACAGCTGAATTACATGCTGCCGCGGCTGACCGGCAAAGGCACCGCGATGTCGCGCCTCGGCGGCAAAAGCGGAGGCGGCGGAGCTGCGGGGCGCATCGGCGTGCGCGGCCCCGGTGAAAAGAAGCTCGAAACGGACCGGCGCAGGATTCGCGACCGGGTGGGGAAGATTCAGAGCAGCATTGACGAAGTTCGCAAACAGCGCGCCCTGCGCCGTGAAGCGCGCAACGCCGTTCCGCTCGGAACCATCGCCCTGGTGGGCTATACGAACGCCGGCAAATCCACTTTATTCAACGCGCTGAGCCGCGCTGAGGTCCTGGTTTCCTCGCGCATGTTCGCCACGCTCGATCCCACGATCCGTGCCTTGCGCCTTCCTTCGAACCGCCGCGTGCTGGTTTCCGACACCGTGGGATTCATCCGCGATCTGCCGAAGGGATTGCTGACCGCGTTTCGCGCGACGCTCGAGGAAGTGCAGGAAGCAGCGCTGATTCTGCACGTGAGCGACGTTTCGAATCCGCACCACGATGAGCTTGATGAAGAAGTGGACAAGATTCTCGCAGAGCTTGGCGTCGAAGACCGGCCCAGGTTGCGCGTGCTGAATAAGATTGATCAGCTCACTCCCGAAGAACGAAAGGCTCTTCCGAACGGCGCAGGAAGAAATGGCAGCGGAGACGGCGGTTCGGTCTACGTGTCCGCGCTGACCGGTGAAGGAATCGAGGAATTATTGCGGCGCGTGGACGCCGTGATGCCCACGGATCCCGTGGTTACGCTTTCGATGCGCTTGCCGCTGACGGAAGGGCGAACGCTCGCCCTGATACATGCTCTTGGACGCGTGCTTTCTTCCCAAGTCGACGATTCGCACATGCGGCTGGACGCGGAGGTGCCATCTTCGGTAGCCAAGCGCTTGCGGCTCAACGACTTCATCGTCGAGGAAACTTCTCGTCGCTGACTCTCGTACTATACTGTGGCTGGCGGTGGCTCCGCGCTCGCCAGGAAGATGGATCGCGCTGCGGTGCAGATTAGCGAGGTTGCCATGGCAGCTTTTTTCCTGTGGATCATTCTATTTATTTTGTGCTGGCCCGTCGCACTGCTGGCGCTGGTGCTCTATCCCATCGTGTGGCTGCTGACGCTGCCGTTTCGCATCGTTGGAATCGCGGTACACGGTGTTCTCGGTCTTATCAGCGCGCTTTTTATGCTTCCCATCCGCTTATTGCGCGGGCCGCGTGCCATCTGAAATTCGCCTTGGATCCATGCTGGGGTAACTATCGGGTAATCGCCCGAAAATCCCTTGTTTTAGGTCACTTACAGCCCCTCGCCGGACACCGCGTTCCACAAATCTGCGCCTCACCCGCTGTGGAAAACACTGTGGAAACTGCGAACCCGCTTTTTGAGGAGCATGAAAGAACCCGCGGACTCGGTAGAAACGGACGTTCCGATAGTCTTTGTAACATACAGATAATAAAAACGTTATGTCGTATTAATGGGTGTTAACAGGCCCTGAGGGGGCTCTTTGCCTCTATATCTCGTCCTCTAACATTTGCACAGGTTTGCAGCATTGGAGTAACGAAAGAGTATCGCAATGCCTCGCGACCGTTCAGCATTTACATTAACCCCGGAGTATCTAGCCGCTGTCAGTTTCCGCTCCTTTTTGCTCTTCCATGCGACTGCTGGTGCCCCGGCCCGAAGGCGTTGACGCCTTCCTACACGAAGTCTATAGTAAAACTGCGGCGGTTGAAGCCGCAGGGCGGCCTCCCCGCCGCCGAGCGCTCATGAATCTTCCTAACTCACTGACGCTGCTGCGCATTTTCTTCGTTCCCGTTCTCATTGTCATCCTGCTGACCCGCAGTCCGAACGTCGAACTGTGGGGGTATACCATGCACTTCGAGGTGTGGGGCGTGTTGATCCTACTCCTGGCGGCGGCGACGGACTGGGCAGACGGATACGTGGCGCGGCGGCGGTTGCAAGTGACCACGCTCGGAATTCTTCTCGATCCCATCGCCGACAAGCTCTTGATTTCCGCGGCGTTCGTTTCTTTGGTGGATATGCACCTGGTGCCCGCGTGGATGGTCGTGATTATCGTCGGGCGTGAGTTCACGGTCCTGGGTTTGCGGAATATTGCTTCGGCGGAGGGCTTCACGATCGAGGCGTCCGCGCTTGGAAAGACAAAAATGGTGTTGCAGGTGTGCGCCGTGGCGGTCTTGATCGTTGGCGCGCGCCACCCTTCGTTTAAGCCGCTGGCGCTCGTCTTGCTCTGGCTGGTAGTGATCAGCGCGCTGGTTTCTGCAGCACAGTATTTCCTGCGATTCTGGAGCCACGTGGACGACAGCATCAAGCAACGCCGGCGGCTCCGCATGCTCGAGGCGCGCAAGAAGTCGCAGGATGCCGTCCCTCTCTGAAGCGGAGCGGCGCGCCGCGTTGCAACTTGCGCGAACGGCCGTCGTCGAGGCGGTTACCCACCAGAAGCTTCCGGATCATATCCCGCACGAAGAAATCTTTACGCAGCGCCGAGGTGTTTTTGTGACGCTTCACGTCAGGAAACGGCTGCAAGGCTGCATCGGCGTCGTGGAAGCGCAGGAGCCCCTGGGAGAGGCCATCGTCCGCTGCGCGGCCAGTGCTGCCCGCGAAGATCCCAGGTTTGCGCCCATGAAGACGGAGCAACTCGGCGAACTTACCGTCGAGATTTCCCTCCTTTCCGATCTTGCCCCGATTGCTCCGGACTCCATTGAGATCGGGCAGCACGGGCTATTGGTCGTGCATCAGGGACGGCGAGGGCTTCTCTTGCCACAGGTAGCCATCGAACACAAGTTTTCGCGCGAGCAATTCTTGGAAGAAACGTGTCGCAAGGCAGGCTTGCCGCGCGAGGCTTGGCGCAATCCAGAAGCCCGGGTCTTTGGATTTACGTGCGAAGTGTTTCAGGATGCTGGTGCACTGGGATAGTTCGGCAATTCTCCGCGCGATTCGGCGCAAAGCCCAATATTCGCTTTGGTCAAAAAAAAGCCCGCCTCGGAAAAACGGGGCGGGCCTAAGTCCATCCGATATCTACTTGCGCGGCGACTATTCGATTTCGACGTAGTCTCCCGCGTAGATCTCGATGCGGCTGAACGTAATCATCATTGTCGAGGAATTGCGGCTGACGTTCAGGACAATGCCCTCCCCGAGCACTTCGCGGGGCAGATCGTTCCAGGCATAGCGCTGCGGCGCGCTTCCGAAACCATACATCATGTATTGATAGTCCTTGGTTTGAGGCACTGTTTCGGCCATCGTGCCTTGATAACGGAAAATGCGGAAATAGTCGCCGACTTTCACTCCCTGGGCCGTTCCCAGGTTCACATAGACGGTGTTGTTCTTCCCATAAACCTGGGTGTAGTCGGTTCCCGCCACGACCATAGCCACGGGTTTACCGCTTACAGGCGCAAAGTGGTCAAACGCGGATGGGTCTTTATACGGAGGTGACGGGCGCTCCTGGTGGGGCAGCAGGATGTCTCCCCGCTGCATGTAATCGCAGGAGAAGATCACTTCCCCGATGGAGACCTTGGGCTGCACGTTGACCACCCGCACCTGTCCCGCATCCCGATAGAGGTTCCCCATAGCTTTCAAAAGCTTGTCCTGCCACTTGAACCACGGCACATCCGTGAAATCCTTGTCTGGCCGCACGACGGAGAAGCGGTCGCCAACTCGGACGCCCTTGTCCTGCCCCCTGTTGATGTAGACAAAGTCGCCGCGCGCAAAAGTGATCTTGTAGTTGGATTGCTCTCCGGAGATGAGCTGGATACCGTCCGGCACCTTCTGGTCGGTGGCGAAGCCGGAGCAGTTCACCGAATTGAAATCCGGTTGCACTGCCTTATAGGAAGCGTCGGGCGCCCGTTGGGCCGAAGCCACGGTTGCGACCAGGAAGATCAAGAGACACAAAGCAGCTAGTCTAACGCGCATTTCATGACTCCTTCGAAGACACGTCCCAATGGGCGTGCGGGGACTATTCCTAGCGAAAATAGCAGGGCCGGCACCGGGCGTCAACAAATTGAACTGCCTTGCTTTACACATTTGATACGGCATACTACAGGCTGAATCGGGCTGTATTTTCAATGGCTTGGCGGTACAAGGCGGCTCATGAGCCTGTTTGGAACAGGAGTCCGGCGCATCTGCGCGGTCGTTGCGGCCTCCACGGCAGCCGAGATGGCGAAGCAGGTTGGCTTCGCGCTGCGGGAGACCAAGACCGTCGAACTCCGGTTGGATTGGCTCCGAAACGATGCGGAGCGGACGCGGTTTCTCGGATGGCTGCAGAAACATCGGCATACAAGTGCTTGCTTTGTGGCTACTTGCAGGCGACGGGAAGGCGGCGGAAAGTTTGAGGGCGGGGTAGACCGGGAGCTCTACTGGCTGATTCGGGCGCGCGAGGCGGGCTGCGAGTGGTGCGACCTGGAAGTGGAAACGTTACGCAAGCTGCCGGATCAATCGATCCGCGAATACGCTGTGCCGCGCCGAGTCTTGCTTTCGGTGCACGACTTCGAGCGCACGCCGGTTCTGGCCAAGAGCCTTAGCACGCCGGCTGGCGGCGAGGCCGACGCCGTGAAGATTGCGGCGGAAGCGCGAACGATCGCGGACAGCGTTCGCTTGTTGAAATTGGCGCGGCGTTCGAGGAATTTTGTTGCCGTGCCGATGGGCGAAGTGGGCCTTCCGGCACGAATCCTGGCGCTGCGGGAGGGCAGCGCGCTGGCCTACGCGCCCGTCGCCGAGGCTACCGCTCCCGGCCAGGTATCGTTACGGGAGATGAAACATCTTTATCGCGCTCACGCGCTCACTCGCAAGACGCGTGTGTATGGTGTCATCGGCGATCCCATCGGGCATTCTCTTTCGCCGCTGTTGCACAACACGGGCTTCATTGCGCGTCACCTCGACGCGGTGTATCTGCCGTTCCTGGTTCACCGGCTCGCCGATTTTCTCGCGGCTGTGCCGGCGTTCGGCGTCCGCGGCTTCAGCGTGACCCTGCCGCACAAGCAAACCATCCTGAGATACTTGAAAGGATGCGAGCCGCTCGCGGCGGACATCGGTGCCGTAAATACGGTAGTCGTGCGGCGCGACGGCTCGCTGTATGGCTGTAACACGGACTACGTCGGCGTGCTGCGCGCTCTCGGGAAGAAACTTCGCATCAAGGGGAGCCGCGTATTGATTTTTGGCGCGGGAGGTTCGGCGCGGGCTGTGGCGTTTGCTCTGGCGCGCGGCGGGGCCGTGGTCGGGATCTGCGCGCGCCGCGAGAAAGCTGCGAAGGAGCTCGCGCGCGCCGTTGGCGGCGAAGCCGTGCCGCGGCGTGCCTTGCGCACAGAGTTCTTTGACGCCATCCTGAACTCCACGCCCATCGGTATGCACCCACGCGACGGATTTTCGCCACTCGCGTCCAACGAGTTACACTGTCGGCTGGTAATGGATTTGATCTACCGGCCGGAGAGGACGCAGCTTTTGAAAATCGCCGCAAAAAGGGGCATCGCCGCCGTCTCCGGTGTCGAAATGTTTCTCGCCCAGGGCATCGCGCAATGGGAGATTTGGACCGAAAAGCGCGCGCCGGAAGCCCTCATGCGGCGCGCGGTGCGAACCGCTCTGCGAGCCGAGGGGAAGCTGCACCGCCGCTTACCCGTCTGATGTAATAATAAGGATCTTTGAGTTTGGATTTTGAACGTTCAACTGTGAACTTGCTTCCATGATTCAGCCCGACTTTCGCGAATTCCAGCGGCTCGCTAAACAGGGAAATCTCATCCCGGTCTATGAAGTATTGTCGGCGGACTTGTTGACACCGGTCAGCGCTTATCTGCGGATCGCGCAGGGCGCGCGGTATTCCTTCCTTCTGGAAAGTGTTGAAGGCGGCGAAAAAATCGCGCGCTACACCTTTGCCGGCGCGCACCCCGAGGAAGTGTTCCGTTATGCCGGCGGCGCGTGCGTGCTGGAGAGCCCCGACCGCCTCGTCTGGGAAGAGCGCGACCCCATTTCTTTTTTGCGCGAGCGCATCGAACGCTTCCGCCCCGTACGGCTTCCCGGCTTGCCGCCGCTGGTTGCTGGCGCCATCGGCTATTTCAGTTACGACATGGTGCGGCTTATCGAACGGCTGCCCAAACGCCTGAAAGACGAAATCGGCTTGTACGATGCGATGCTGATGTTTTATCACGGCATCATCGCCTTCGATCACGTGCAGCACCGCTTGTGGATTGTTCGCAACGTATTCACCGAAGGCAGCGGTTCGCTGCGCGCGAAATACAACGCCGCGGTGCGGGAGATCAAACAGACGCGCCGCCAGCTCGAAGAGCCCGTTGCCGCGGAGCGGCCCAAGCCGCCATCGAAATCGAAGAAGCACGCGCCCATCAAAGTGACCTCGAACTTTCGCCGGGCCGAATATCTGGCCGCCGTTCGAAAGGCCAAGGAGTACATCCGCGCCGGCGATATTTTTCAGGTCGTCGTGAGCCAGCGTTTCTCGGCCAAAACGCACGCCGAGCCGTTCGAAATCTATCGCGAGCTGCGCGCGCTGAATCCTTCGCCTTATCTCTTCTACCTGCAGATGAATGACGTCTCCGTCGCCGGGAGCTCGCCCGAAATGCTCGTCAAAGTGCAGGGCCGCGACGTCTTCTACCGGCCCATCGCTGGGACGCGGTGGCGCGGCAAGGACGAAGCCGAAGACCAGCGCCTTGAAAAAGAAATGCTCGCGAGCGAGAAGGAACGCGCCGAACACATCATGCTGGTAGATCTGGGGCGCAACGACCTCGGCCGCGTCTGCGACTACGGCACGGTGCGGCCTGAAAAACTAATGACCGTGGAGCGCTACTCGCACGTAATGCACCTGGTTTCCAGCCTGCGCGGCCGCTTGCGTGAGGACGTGGACTGTTTCGACGCGCTGATGGCCTGCTTTCCGGCCGGAACCGTCTCTGGCGCGCCGAAAGTGCGCGCCATGGAAATCATCGAGGAGCTGGAGCGTACGCGCCGCGGAATCTACGCCGGCGGAATTCTCTATCTCGATTTTGCAGGCAACCTCGATTCCTGCATCGCGCTTCGAACCATGGTCATGAAAAACGGCGTCGCCTACGTCCAGGCCGGAGGCGGTATTGTTGCGGATTCCACGCCGGAAGGCGAATATGAAGAGAGCGTGAACAAGTCGAAAGCATTGCTCACCGCGCTGGAAAACGCGCATCGCGGAAGCCGTTCGAGGAAGTTGAAATGATCCTGCTGCTCGACAACTACGATTCGTTTACCTACAACCTCGCGCAGTATCTTGGCGAGCTGGGTTGCAACGTCGAAGTGCATCGCAACGACAAAATTACCGTCGAAGAAATTGCGCGCCGCAAGCCGGAACGAATTGTGATCTCGCCCGGGCCGTGCACGCCGCAGGAAGCCGGCATTTCCGTGGAATTGATCGAACGCCTCGCCGGAAAATTTCCGATTCTAGGTGTGTGCCTCGGACATCAGGCCATCGGCGCGGCATTTGGCGGGAAAATTATCCGCGCCCCGAAGCTCTTCCATGGCAAAACCAGCCAGATCCACCACGATGGCAAAAATATCTTCCGCAAGCTACCGGATCCGTTCACCGCAACTCGCTACCATTCCCTCATCGTTGAAAAAAAAGCATTGCCCCGCGAACTCTTTATCACCGCCGAAACCGACGACGGCATCATCATGGGTCTCCGCCACCGGCGGTACAAGATCGAAGGCGTCCAATTCCATCCCGAATCCGTCCTCACCGAATCCGGCAAACAACTCCTCAAGAACTTCCTCTCACTGTAATTCCCCCCGCGTTGCCCCACTCTCCGCGCTCCTCTGCGCACTTTGCGTCTCTGCGTTATCCTCTCTCCTCTTTTTCACCAATTCAAATCCGCCAGAACCGCCCCATAAATTTCCATCCCGCGCCAGAGGTGCCCCAGCCGCAAGTTCTCGTCCGAACTGTGCTGATGATTGTCGTAATTCACGATGGGCACGCCAATCCACGGCAGACCGAAGTCTTCAAAAATGTACATGGGCACGCTGCCGCCCAGCGTCGGAGCAATCACCGCCTTCCCGGCAGTCGCGCTTTGAACGACCTTCACCAGCGCTTTCGAAACCGGCAAATCCATCGCCGTCCGCGAAGCGCGATAACCGCCTTCATCCACGACCTTGGCGATCAGCGGATGCAGGTGCCGCTCGTCCAGCGTCGGCTCTCGGTCGATCACGTAGTAGCCCTGTTTGCGAATGAACCCAGCGATCTGCTCAAACTTTTTCTGCGGGTCCTCTCCCTGCACCAGCCGCGCATCCAGAGAAGCCTCCGCCCGGTCGGGCACCACGTTCTGCGCCTGCTCGCCAACGTACGCGCTCTTCAATCCGCGAACGTTCAGTGACGGCAGCGTCAGCAGCTCCACGAGTTTCTTCCCGCCGCCCTCCGGATTCGCAATCCCCAGCGCGCGTTCCAGATCAGCGTCGTTGTCCGGCATTTCCACGAGCGCGTTCTTCTCCACTTCGCCCAGCGGCGTTACGTCATCGTAGTAGCCCTCGATCAATACGCGCCCATCCGCATCCTTCATGGATGCCAGCAGCCGCGACAATTCCATCGCCGGATTCGGCGCCCAATTCCCGTAGTGCCCGCTGTGTAGCGCGCGCACCGGACCGTACACGGTGATTTCCAGCCCGATGTCGCCACGGTTCCCAAAGAAAACCAGCGGACGCCCGCTCTGATGCACCGGCCCATCGCCGGTAATGAGCACGTCGCCGCCAAGCAAGTTCTTGTGCAGTTCCAGCGTGCGCTGCAGATTCGGCGAGCCCGCTTCTTCCTCGCCTTCCAAGATGACTTTCAGATTTACCGCCAGTGGGATTTTCTTTTCGTGAAGCGCGTCAATCGCTGCCAGCAGCGCCACGATTGGCGATTTATCATCCGAAGAGGAACGCGCGTAAATCCGCCAGTCATCGTTGTAAATTCCGGGATGCGCCGCGCTATTCTCAGGAAACGGAATGCGCTTTCCGCCGGCTTCAATCGCCGCGTCACGCAGCGCCGGCTCAAACGGTTTTCCATCCGTCCACGCCGCGGGATCAACCGGCTGGCCATCATAATGCGCGTAAAAAAGCACCGTGCGCGTGGCCTCCGCCGAAATCAGTTTGCCGAAAACCACCGGACCGCGGCCGGCGATGGACAGAAGATGCGTCTCGATGCCGCGCGCTTCCAGCATCTCCACCAAATGCGCCGCGTTTTTCTGGATATTGGGCGTGTCACTGGCAAGATTGGGAATCGCAAGAAACTCGTTCAGTTCGCGAATGATGCGGTCTTCATTCTCCAGGCGGTATTCGCGCACGGCCTCCGCGACTTGCGCGGGAGAAGGAGGAGTTGACTTCTGTGCCAGCGCCGGATACGGTAAAAGGGCAATCAAAAGTGTGACCGCAATGTTTCTCAAACCTACCCTCCTCTGACTCTCGCGGCAGCTCAGCTGCCTGAAAGCACTTGTGCGGGCGCGATGCCACCCGCTGGCGATTCTATCCGACCTTTGTACGGTTTGCTTGTTTGCACTGGTTTCTTCCCGCGGTGCGTCTCCCCCGCGACGTGGATTTGGAGCAGGCGATGAGTGAATTTGCACTCGAAGTAGAAAACCTCGTGAAGATTTATTCAGCCCGCGGGAAGCAGCCCGTCCGCGCCGTCGATGGCATGAGTTTCCACGTGCCGTGCGGAATTATTTTTGGTTTGCTCGGCCCGAACGGGGCAGGGAAGTCCACGCTCTTGCGCGTGCTCACCACGCTCACCCGCCCGACGCAGGGCACCGCGAAAATTCTCGGCTATGACGTGGTCAAGAAATCGATCGAAGTCCGCAAACGAATTTCGTCGGTGATTCAAGAAACCGCAGTCGAGCTGTTCCTCTCCGTTAGGGACAATCTGCTCACCTACGCGCGCTTTCAAGGCTTGGACAAGGCCACCGCCACGCGCCGCGCCGACGCCCTGATCGCTGATTTTCAGCTCGGCGCGGAAGTTGATCGAAAAGTGCAGGACCTGAGCGGCGGTTTCCGCCGCCGCGTCCAGGTCGCGAAAGTCTTCATGGTCGAAACGCCCGTGCTTTTTCTCGACGAATTCTCCACCGGCATGGACCCACTCCTGAAGCGTCAGGTCATGAACCTCCTCCGCGCGGAGGTGGAGAAGGGCAGAACCATTATCCTGACCACGCAAGTCCTCAGCGAAGCGGAAGAACTTTGCGACGACATTCTTATCATCAACAAAGGCAAACAGATCGCCCGCGGCGACTTGAACACCCTGAAACTGCTCTCGCATGGCGTATACGAAGTCACACTCACGTTTGACCAACTGCCGGAAACGATTCAAACGGAAATTGCCGCGCTGGCTCCCATTCGCTTCACCATCGAAGCCAACACCATCGATCTGGCACTGAAAACCGAAGAAGGCCGCGTCATGGAAATTGTCAGCGCGCTCACGCACGGGCGGCGCGTTTTGCGGGTCGAGGTGCGCGGCGCCAGCCTGGAAGATATTTTCGTTGAACTGACCACGCAGCAGGCAAAGGAGACGGCATGAGCGCGCTATCCGCCGTTGTGTACCGCGAAGCCAAAATTCGCGCCACGAATTTCACGTTTATTTTCTGGGATCTCTTCTTCCCGCTGCTCTACATGCTGGTTTTCGGCGTGGGCATCAACTCCGCGCTCGGCGCTCCCGCCGGTCTCGGTAGCGTCAACTACAACGAATTCTTTCTCGCCGGAATCCTGGCCATGGCAAGCTTTGCCATCGCGTCGAACACCTCGTGGTCGTTTTTTCTCGATCGCGACAACGGCATTTTCTACGAAATGCTGACTTATCCCATGAGCCGCAGCGAATACCTGCTCGGCAAAGTCATCTTCAACGTTTGCATCGCCGTGGTGCAAGCCGCGCTCACGCTAGTTGTTGGCCGCTTGCTGCTCGGGATTCGCATGCACTGGCAAAACCTGCCGCTGCTGCTTATCGGGATGGCTGTTGGCACCGCCGGCTGGTTTTTCTTTTACGCCATCTTCGCGTTAAGAATTCGCCGTAACGACGTCTTCAACAGCGTCACCAGCGTCTTCTATTTCGTCTTCATGTTTGCGAGCTCGATGTTCTATCCGCTGGACCCGCTTCCTTCATGGTTCCGTCTCGCCGCGCTGCTCAATCCAATTACGTGGGAGATCGATTGGCTGCGCTTCACCTCCATCGGCCTCGGCAATCTCCATTCGATATTACTCGAAGGCGCGGCCTTCCTTGTCTTCGCGTTGGCGTGCTTTATCTATGCGGTGCGCTGCCTCCATCGCCAGGAGTGACGCCAGGCTGTACGAAACCTAGTCTGTCCTCGTATTGGACCTGTCCGTTCGTACAGCTGTACCTTCGGACAGGACGAGTTCTCCCTTGTGCGGTAGCCGCCAACACCCCTTTACGCACAGTACCAGTGCGCCCGCATCTTCTTCTCCCTACATTCAAAGTGCACTTCCCTCGGAGGCTTCGCACAGGTATGCGCCGCATTTTGGCTATGACGCTGGCATTCTTGCTGACGGGTATTTCTCTGTCCGGGCAATCCGCTCCGCTGGGTGTCGTCACGCTATCGGCCGGCGGCCATCTGAACAACACCGCAGCCTCTGTCGGAACCACGATCTACAGTGGCGATCGTCTCGCCACCGAAGTGAACGGGACTCTTGGCCTCCGCTCCGGCTCCGCGCAGCTTCAGCTGCCGGAAAACAGCGCGATTTTGGTCACACAAGAGGACGCCACGTTGACCGCCGTGCTTCAGCGCGGCTCCGTCGGTTTCCGCGTGGAAAGCGGTGGCGCATTGCGGCTCATCGCCGCCGACGTGCGCGTCCGTCCGCAGACGTCCGCACTCACCGCCGGGCAAATGACGCTCGAAAATTGCGCCGTGGTGGTCACCAGCCGCGTGCAGTCGCTCGAAGTCACCGCTGGCAAGGAAACTAAAATTGTCGAGGAAGGGCAGTCTTATCGTGTGGTGATCGACGGCAGTTGCGCCAACCACAATAACAAGTCGCCTATTGCCGCCGCGCATGGCCGGTTCTTCTTGATCCCCACAGTCGTCGCAATAATTACGGGCTTGGCCGTTCAGGAAGCCCTCGAAAGCCCCGACCGTCCGTAACAGGGATTCTCCTTCAATTCTTAACTTCGCTGAATGGTGTTAGCTCGCCGCTGTAAACGCAACGAGCGCAGCCAGTTTCTCAGCCGCAGCCCCCGAAGAGATTGTCGCGCTTGCGAGATTGGCACCGTCGCGGAAGTTGGGAGCGACTCCTGCTGCGACGAGCGCAGCCGCGGCATTGACCACTACAATGTCGCGTGGTGGCCCAGACTCACCGGCGAGAATTCGCCGAATCAGCGCCGCGTTTTCGGCTGCCGTCCCACCGCGAATCGAGTCGTGCGGCGCGCGCTCCACTCCGAACTCTTCAGGAGTTACGGTAAAGCGCCTGACCGCGCCATCCTTGACCTCTGCGACGAGCGTTTCTCCCGCCAGCGATATCTCGTCGAGCCCTCCCCCGCCGTGGACCACAAACGCATGCTGTACACCGAGTTCCGCAAGCGTGGCAGCCACCAGGTCCATCACGTTTGCTGAGAAAACGCCCAGCACTTGCGATTGCGCTCCCGCCGGATTCGTCAGCGGCCCGAGCAAATTGAAGACTGTCCTAACGCCAATCTGCTTTCGCGCGGGAGTCGCGTGCCGCGTCGCCGTGTGCGCCGCCTGCGCAAACAAAAAGCCGATGCCAATCTCCCGAATGGCACGCCCATAGCGTTCGAACGGCAAATCAATCCGCACTCCCAGGGCTTCCAGCACATCCGCCGACCCGCTCCGCGAACTCGCGGCGCGGTTACCATGTTTGGCCACGCGCGCGCCCGCGGCCGCCGTGACAATCGCCGCCGCCGTCGAAATATTAAACGTCCCCGAATCGTCCCCGCCGGTGCCGCACGTGTCCACCATCTTCGCGGGCTTCGGCTCGCCCTCCGCGAACACCCGCGTGGCGTGCCGCCGCATCACCCGCGCGAATCCCGCCAGTTCTTGCACCTGCACGAGCCGCTTATTCAGTGCCGTCAGCAAGCGCACGATTTCCGCCGTCTCGGCCCGTCCTGACAACAGCTCCTCCATCACCGCCTCCGCTTCCGCGTGCGTGAGCATGTGCCCGGCTTCAACGCGATCAATGAGTGATAATGTCATCGAGATTCAGCAGTTGTGTGGCTGCCCAGCAGTTAGGTTCTCGCGGATTCTTTCATCGGTCGTGCGAGCATCTTGTCCATCGCCCTAGTTTGGGGATCGCTTTGCTGTTGATTTTGAAAGACTACGTTTTAGGAATAGCAGTCCCTTTAAGACGAAGAAATAACAAACCGAATTAACCAAGGCGGTCACGGCATAAAAAAGGAACTGATTTTCGCCAAACATGAGCCCAGCCCAAACCCCAAAGAGTGAGCCTGGAAGACCGACGATTAGAATTCGAATGCCTGGCGTGGAGTGAGGGCCGTAGGCATGGGTTACGACTGCCATAGCGCACGCTAAAGCGATGGCAACAAGGAGCGCTGGTACAAAAAGCTTCATAGAGTCTGTCCGAGTATATTCCGAAATCTGGCCGCCCCGCCAAAGCCCCTTAGCAGCGCCAGTCAGCTGCTTAGAGCGCCGGGAACGCGACTTGAAAACTCATCCGCTCCGCCGCTCCTTGCTCCGTTTCCGCCTTGCTAGTAAACTTCTATGTTTCGCGCTGCCTCAAAATTCTAACACTGGCTGACTGCTTCAAAGTCACACGGAAAACGGAAACTCGATGAAGATTCATGAGTACCAAGCCAAAGCTATCCTTTCGCGCTACGGTGTCACCACCCCGCGGGGTGAAGTAGTCTTCACCAAGGAAGAAGCACGCGAAGCGGCGCACCGCCTGCGTTCGAATGTCACCGTCGTCGTCGTGAAAGCGCAAATCCACGCCGGCGGCCGCGGCAAAGGCGGCGGCGTCAAGCTGGCGCGCTCTTCCGATGAAGCCGCCGACCTCGCCAGCCACATTCTCGGCATGAAACTGGTCACGCCGCAAACCGGCCCCGGCGGCCGCATCGTCAAGCGCCTGCTCATCGAAGAAGGCCTCGATATCAAGCGCGAACTATATCTCGGCCTGCTCGTCGATCGCGCCAGCGGCCACGTTATTTTCATGGCCAGCGCCGCGGGCGGCATGGAAATCGAAGAAGTCGCCAAGACCAATCCCGGCGCCATCCTGCGCGAACCGATTCACCCCGCCGTGGGCATGCAGCCGTATCAAGCGCGCAAAATCGCCTTTGGACTGGGCTTGCCGGGTGAAGTCGTGAATTCCGCAATCCCGTTTCTTCAGGCTTTGTATCGCGCCTTCGTGGATACCGATGCGTCGCTGCTCGAAATCAATCCCTGCGTGCTCACCGGCGACGGCAAACTTGTCGCTCTCGATGCCAAGATGACCTTCGACGACAGCGCGCTCTTCCGTCACAAGGATCTTCGCGAGCTGCGCGACTTCGATGAGGAAGACCCCTTGGAAGTGGAGGCCTCGAAATACGGCCTGAACTACATCAAGCTCGATGGCAGCGTCGCCTGCATGGTGAATGGCGCGGGCCTGGCCATGGCCACCATGGACATCATCAAGTACGCGGGCGGTTCGCCGGCAAACTTTCTCGACGTGGGCGGCGGCGCTTCCGCCGATCAGGTGAAAAACGCCTTCCGCATCCTCATGTCGGATCCCTCCGTGAAAGCCGTCTTCATCAATATCTTTGGCGGCATCTTGCGTTGCGACGTGCTCGCCACTGGCGTCGTCGCCGCGGCCAAAGATCTGCAACTAAAAGTTCCCGTAGTCGTGCGTATGGAAGGCACCAACGTGGAAGCTGGCCAGCAAATCCTGCGAGACAGTGGCCTAAATTTCACCATCGCCGACGGCATGAAGGACGGCGCCCAAAAAGTCGTCGCGCTTGCCGGAGGTGCGCGATGAGCATTCTCGTCAACGAAAAAACTCGGCTGCTCGTGCAGGGCTTCACTGGGCGCGAGGGAACGTTCCATGCTCAGCAAATGATCGAATACGGGACGAACGTAGTCGGCGGCGTCACGCCAGGGAAGGGTGGAACAAAGCATCTTGAACGCCCTGTTTTCAACACCGTAGCCGACGCCGCCAAAGCCACTGGCGCAAACACCTCCGTCATTTTCGTTCCGCCGCCGTTCGCCGCGGACGCCATTCTCGAAGCCGCTGACGCCGAGCTTCCTCTAGTCGTCTGCATCACAGAAGGCATTCCCGTGCTGGACATGGTGCGCGTCGCCGCTACCGTGGACTTCCAGAAAACCCGGCTCATCGGTCCCAACTGTCCCGGCATCATCTCTCCCGGCAAATGCAAAATCGGCATCATGCCCGGCCGCATTCACAAGCAGGGAAACGTCGGCGTCGTCAGCCGCAGCGGCACGCTCACCTACGAAGCCGTGGACCAGCTCACAAAACTCGGTATCGGCCAGTCCACCTGCATCGGCATCGGTGGCGACCCCATCATCGGCACGTCGTTTCTCGATTCCATCAAGTTTTTCAACGACGATCCGGACACGCACGCCATCATTCTGATCGGCGAAATCGGCGGCAACGCCGAAGAAATCGCCGCGCAATGGATCAAATCCAACGTGAAGAAGCCTGTCGTCGGCTTCATCGCCGGCCAAACCGCGCCGCCAGGCCGCCGCATGGGCCACGCCGGCGCCATCATCAGCGGCGGTCAAGGCACTGCCAAGGACAAGTACGCCGCCATGGGCGCCGCCGGCATCCGCTGCGTCGAAACCCCCGCGGACCTAGGCTCGACCGTAGCCGCCGCCCTAAAGTAACGAGGTCATTGTTCTGGTGGCTCCGAAGAAAACTGCGCGATCGAGAAAGTTCCAGCCGAAACCGGGGAGTAAAGTTGTTCTGGTAAAACTGCCGCCCGGTCTCCTCGACGGATTGCCCAAAGAGGACCAAAAGGCCATTTCCGCGTTAGTAGGCGTTCCGATCAAGCTATCTGGTTATGACGGCGGCCGTCTGGAGCTTGAATTCGTGGAAGACAACGGAACGATCCATTTCATTTACGTAGATCGCCAGTATGTCGATACGACCCAACGTGGTCAAAGGAAGCCCACAAAGAGGAGAAAATAGCTTGGCACTCGAACGCACTTTCGCAATCATCAAGCCGGACGCCGTTAGCCGCAATCTTCAGGGAGAAATTCTCTCCCGCATCCACAAAGCTGGTTTCCGCATCGTTGCAATCAAAACGATGATTCTTACGGGTGGCGAAGCCGCGGGCTTCTACGCAGTTCATAAAGCCCGCCCTTTTTTCGGAGAACTCTGTGACTTCATGTGCTCCGGCAAAATCTTCGCGCTCGTTCTCGAAGCCGAAGGCGCCATCTCCAAATGGCGCGACACCATGGGCGCCACCGATCCCAAGAAAGCCGCCCCCGGCACCATCCGCCACGACCTCGGCACCAGCATCGGCAACAATTGCACTCACGGCTCCGACGCCCCGGAAACCGCCGCCTTCGAAATCGCCTACTTCTTCTCCGGTGTCGAACTCATCTGACGGTTTTGGTTGCGCAGTCTCTAGTCTGTGCGCCTTTCTTTCAATTAGTTCAGCCTGTCAATCCACCAGCAGTCGCTGAAAACGTCTCGAACCCGACTAAGGCCGGTCCGGACTCTCATAGTGCTGCCGCAGCGCCATCGGAATGGAAGTCGCCGCCGCCCCCGCGGCCACTGCGACCGCAATCAGCACTAGGGCTTTCCCGTGCTTTCCCGCTTTCTTCGCGCTGGAATCCTTGGAATCATCGCCGTCTGTGGGATCGAGTAGCACATAGTACGACTTGCCTTCCAAAATCGTCTCGCTCTCCTCGCGATACGAGACCTGCACGGAACCTCGCCGCGCAAACACCAGCAACTCTTTCGGTCCCAGAATCCGCACCTGCGCGATGACTCTTCCATCCGCGCCACGCCGAATCCGTGCGCCGAGCGCCTGAATCTCCGCCGCCGCTTCCGCCGCTGCGGAAAGCGTGATCGTCCCGGACGCGAGTTCCGCTTCGAACTCTTTTCCCGAGTTCTTGGCATTGCTTCGAACAATCACGGTACTCGCTCCACTCAGGGCCAGCGTCACTCCGCCGCTGCGCAATTGCAGTGCCCCACCCGTTTCAGTGGAAAGCCGGTCGCCATCGTAAACGCTCGTTCCTTCCGAAGCCGAACCCCCGCTTAAACTCGCCCCTTCCGCCACCACGATAATTCCAAGCACCTCCGGCCTGGCGCCGCCGGGGATCCCTGCCAATAGAAACGACATCGCTATCGCCAGAAGGCCCTGTGTGCCAACCATGCGATGCCTCCAGTACTGCATCAGCATCGAGAATCGGGAGTGCGGGACACCTCACCCGATCACCGCAAATGAACACTAATACGTACTGATATCATATCAATACATATTAAGCAAACCCAATTCTCGCGCACCCGCCCACTGCGTAGCGCCGGCTTCCAGCCGGCTTCCGAACGAAACCATCCGTCCTTTAATCAGCCACCGATTTTGCGCGTCGCTCTTTGACTTCGCGCGCATCCCCCTCATAGACTTTGGTTGATGGATCCTTTGCGTGAATTCGGCCGCACACTCCTCATCGTTGCCGCGCTCTTGGCACTTGTCGGCGCTTTTCTCTATTTCGGCGGAAAACTCCCTCTCCGCCTCGGCCGTCTCCCCGGCGACATCGTCCATCGCGGCGAATCCACCACGTTTTACTTCCCCATCGCCACGTGCCTCGTCCTCAGCCTCGGCCTCTCGCTGCTCTTCTGGCTCTTCTCCCACTTCCGCCGCTAAGCGCTCTTCGAATTCGCGCACGCATTAAAAAGAAAAGCCGGACGCATCGCGTCCGGCCTCTTCGATCGTTCTCTAACTAGTCTGTTTCCAGCTCGTGCTACTCCACTCAATCTGTGGAGCTAGCCTCTGCCGTGTTCCGGCTTGCCGCTGGAATGTGCCGCGCTATTCTTCTGCGACGTTGGCGGCTTGTTCGAATGCGACCCCGTAGAACTCGGCGCATTCGTGTGCGTGTTGTTCTGCGCACTCCGCGCCGATTCCGCGTTCCTGGAGGATGTCGCGTTCGTCCTGGACGGGGTCGTCTCATGATTCATCGTGCTCGGCGGCCGATCATTCCGGTTGTTGTTGACCACGCTTTTGTTCGCAGCACTCGCATTGTTCCCGCCCGGCCGGTTTGAAGAAGCGTTGCCGGCATTCGGCGGCCGGTTCGAATTCGCAGCCTTCGCCGCCACCGCGCCCTTGCCGCTGAACTCTCCTGGCCGCGCGCTCGCCGCAACCGTCGGCCGCCCGTGATTCACCGACGCTAGTTGCGCGCGATTCGTGCTCGCCGCGTGCTCGTGCTCAGTCTGCGCCGAAGTCGGCTGAACGTGGTGTTCTCTCGCCGCAGCCTCTTCCCCCGCGGTCGGCCGCGCCGTTGTTCCGCCCGTCCCGCCATTGAAACTCGTACGGTTCAGCGTCGCGTTGTTCTCAACTACCCTCTCGTTGTACGTGTTGTGTACCACCGTCACATTCACGTTCGTCACCGCGCGGTTGTAGCTAAACACGCCGCCGCGCCACGCGCCGCCAACAAATCCGACGCCGCCATATCCAAATCCATAATTAATCCCGCCATAGAAGCCCACGTGCGGTCCCCAATACCCGGCGTGCCAGAGGTAGGCTCCGCCGCCCCAGCCCCAGTAGCCCGGCGTCCACAGCAGTCCCACCGCTGGCGCCATCACCCATGTTCCGGGCACCCAGTAATACCCGTCCGGCCCGTACGCCCAATATCCCGGGGTCCAGATATATCCCGCGCCCGGGCAAATCGGCTGCGTGTACACCGGCAGCGCCGGTGGTCCAATGTGCACCGAAAGGCCCACAGTAACTTGCGCCTGCGACGCGGCGGGAATCGCCAGCAGTGCTAAAGCAATCAGCAGTAGTCGAAACGCATTGAATGACCGCATAAAATTCACCTTCCCAGTGTTAGGTTGAGCCTTGCTCAATGGCCCGGCTGGGTGCGCTGCATATTTCTCCAGCGCTTTCTTCCCCCTTAAACCCGTTTTCACCAGAAAAGTCGCGCAGTCACCTCCCGCGTTCCCGCGCCTCTCCGATTTCCCGCCCCGCTTCTCATTGACCTGTCCGCTGAACTTAGCTAATCTAAATTAGCTAATATGCCCACGGTCAAAATTCATCACGCCAAGACCAACTTATCCCGCCTCATCGCCCAGGCCTGCGAAGGCGAAGAGGTCATCATCGCCCGTGGCGACCAGCCGCTCGTCCGTCTGCAGCCACTGCGCGAAAAAAAAGGCCAGCGCAAACCCGGTAGCATGAAGGGAACTCTGAAGATTGGTCCTGAGTTCTTCGAGCCGCTGCCAGAGGACGAGCTGGAAGCGCTGGAGTAACCTCTGCAGATTCTTCTGGACACCCACGCCCTGCTCTGGTGGCTCGCCGATGATCCTGCGCTTCCGCCCCGCGCCCGCAAATTCATCCGCACGCGTTCCAACGTCATCGTCGTCAGCGCGGCCTCGGCCTGGGAAATCGCTACGAAATCCCGTATCGGAAAGCTGCCCCACGCCGTAGATCTTGCATTTCGCTTTGACGAAATACTCGCCACCGAGCTGTTCGAATCTCTACCTATTACTTGCGCGCACGCCGCCCGCGCCGGTCTCCTCCCCGGCTCGCACAAAGATCCCTTCGATCGCATGCTCATAGCCCAATCCCAGGCCGAAAACCTTCCCATCCTCAGCAACGACACCGTCTTCGACACCTACAAACTCCGCCGCCTCTGGGATTGAGCGCAAACCAATGAGCTGTCCCCAGTAGGACAGGCACTCTTGCCTGTCCCCTCTCCAAGTAGAACAGACATTCCTGCCCGTCCCTTCCGCCCTCGAAGCGTCAGACCTCCCGCGTGTCCTCCTATTTCACCGGCACCTGAAACTCCGCGCGAATAAACGGCTTGATCCCCTCCTCCCCCGTCAGCCGCAAGCAAAGCAAACTGCCCTCGCCTTCTAGGTCAATGTGAAAATCAAAAAACGGGCAGCACTTGCTCTCCGCGCCCACCCAGTCCGCCAATTCCGCCAGCGAAACGCTTTTCGGGCTAAACTGGAATTCATACCCCTTCGCCGTTTCCAGAATCTCCTTCCGCGCCGCCAGCAATTTCTGCGTCAGCTGCGTATGATGCGCCCGCTCCTGCGGCGTAAATGCCTTGCTGTCACAATAAAATTTGCTAGCCGTCACCACGATCTCCTTGTTCTGGTTCAGAATTGTCGCGGGATTTTGTGCCGTGCGCCCCGCCACCTCACCGCCCGAAAGCAGCAGCACCAGTCCCGCACCCGCCCACACCGCTCCGCTCCTCCTGATCGCTTTCCCAAACCGTTCGTAGTTGCTCTTCATGGCTTCCTCCAAATGGGATTTGCCACGTCCCATCCCCAAATGCTAAAAGTTAAACCCAGCTTTAAGTCAAGCCATTCGTAGCGGCCGCCTTCAGGCGGGCCCTTTGGAGTGCGGCAGACCATCTGCCGCTTTTGCGGTCGCAAAATTGTTTCAGTCTGTTTGTAGTAGCCCAACGTCGCTCAACGTTAGCAAGGGAAACCTAAAATGAAAATCGGTGATCTCGCCCGCCTCGCCAGCCTCAACCCCTCCGCCATCCGCTACTACGAAAAACGCGGCCTTCTCGCCCCGCCCCATCGCACCGGCGGCCAGCGCCGTTACCCCACCGACGCCCTCGACCGCGTCCTCCTCATCCGCTTCGCCAGTGACATGGGTTTCACCCTCGCGGAAATCAAACTCTTCCTCAGAGGCCTCCGCGATAACGCCCCCGTCGGCCCCCGCTGGAGAAAACTAGCCCATCGCAAACTCTCCGAAGTCGATGCCGCCATCCAGCGCTCCCTCCGCCTGAAATCCCTTCTAGAGCACCTGCTCCATTGCCGCTGCGCCTCCCTCCAACTCTGCGTCCAGCGCCTCAGCCTCAGCCCCAATCTCCGTGGCCTCCAGAGTCGCAAGCCGGGTTCCTGGGACGATCTTTTTGCGCGCGCAAGCACAGTCGAAATTCCCGCGGACTTCCTCGCTTACCGCGACCGCCGTCCGCCCAAGAAGCGTCGCTTCCTCTGATTGGATCAACGCGTGCCCCGTTTTATGCTCGATCCCAATAGTGTTAGCGTCCTGTCCCCGGGGCTCTGCCGCCGCCTCGCCGAATCGTCCAAGCCTCTCTGAGGACCCGAGACAGCAACCTTCGTCTAACTCCTCGCATCATTTTGACCAGACAGGAAAGAAAAAAGCGCCCCATGCCTTCAGCTGACGCAATTCATTCGGTGACTCGGTCTAAACTTCGGCGCGCTTGCACCTGCATCTTCTTGCTCGCCGCAACAATGCAGGCGCCGCCTTCCCCCGCACAATCCAATCCGTCGAACGGTCCGCCACAGCCAGTCTTCCGTGTCGTTTATCAGCGTGTAAGAGATTTTCCGTTTGCGATGGACGCTCCCACATACAAGAATATCTTTGCCTTCGATACCGACGGGGGCGTTGAAAGGCCGCTGACCACTGACAATCACAGTTTCTCTCCGGTACTGTCCCCGGATGGTTCCAAGATCGCTTACATCCACATCAAATCGGAGACTTGCGAGGGTTGTCTGCTGCAGGCGCAGTATGAACTTTACGTGATGAACGCGGACGGCTCCGATCCCCATCCCGTCGCCGCTCTGCAGAGTCCGATCTCGCAGAAACGCTGGTCCCCAGATAGCCAAGGCATTTCCTATACTGAGTGGGGCGAGCGTGATTCGCGGTACTCTCTCGTATCTGGTTCACCTCTTTTTTACTCGAAAGTTGACGGCACGACTTCGCCGCTCGTACTAACGCAAGATGCTGTAGGCGACTTTGAGTGGTCGCCGGACGGCAAATGGATTGTTCACGGCTGCACTGCTCAACAAACACTTCCTCGCCTGCGAGGTAACCTCTGTCTTACCGGTCTCGGCGAACACAGGGACCCAGTTGTACTGTCCAAGGAGCCGATCCCGTTCGGCTATTTTTGGTCCCCGGATAGCTCCCGCATCGGCTTCATCGAGGGAGGCATCAAGAGCCACGCGATCCTCGTCGCCGGAACGGATGGCTCTCAGACCAAAGTCTTGACAAGCATCCGCTCCATCCTCATAAGCCTGAAGTGGTCACCCGACGGAACACAAATTGTTTTCGTGGACTCAGAACATGGCAAGAGCAACATTTTTCGAATGAATGCGGACGGCTCCAATCGCCAGCGCCTCACCGAGCCAAAACAACGAGCCTCTGATCCCGTGTGGTCACCAGACGGAAAGCAGATTGCATTTTCTGCGGCCGTCCATGACTTGCTCCAGGTCCACATTATGAATGCCGACGGCTCCCGCCTTCGCCAGATAACCCACGAAAAGAAGAGTGATTGCTCCGGCCATTGGCGGCTCCCACAAAGTAGGCTTCTGTTGATCTCCTGCGGTTCTGCGAGGCCTGTCTTAAATGGCCCGCCCCGGATGGTAGAGAAACCGTGGCTCGCCCTCCTGGACGTGGACGACCCCGCTGGCGCACAACGGAGACTCGCCAGTGATATCCAGGCACCGGTGTCGTTCGCACCAATTCCGAGTCCTCGATCATCAGCGAGCCCTGCTGCCCACTAAAGGGCACTTCGCTCAAATTCCCAATTCCTGCTCGCACATTTCGCGCTATCCCCCAAGATCCAAAACCACTTATGAGTTATTTCTTGACAAACAGTACCTATCAGCTATAATACCTCATGATTTTCGCGGCCCCATACCGCCAAGCAGAGGTCTCAACGCCCCGATTCATTCTCCCTACACTGATTTCGTACCAACCTCGTTACTCTTCGCCCTTTTCTTTTCATCCACCTATAAATGCCTCCTCTCGCAACTCCTTTCCTTTGACATCCTTACAAATGCTCGGGGGTGTGGAGGGTATCTCGCGGTTTTTTCCTTCATCCCTCCTTCCTCCGAAATCTAAGTCCTGCATTTGCCACACATCCGAAAATCGGACCCATAAGTCCTTCGTTTGCCACACATCCAAATTCATTGGACTTAAAGTTCTTTGCTTGCCACACTTCCGGGAAAAGGCGGGGGGTGGAGGATAAACTGTTTACCAGAAATCTCAGGAGTAATTTCTTCCATGAACGGCCATCGCCGAACGAGGAATTCCCCCCGCGGCGAAGTACTCCGAATGGGAGACTCCCACTAACAACTAACAACTAAAAACAGACAACTGAGAACTGACAACCGACAACTGAAAATGACCAAACAGCTCACCTTCAACCTCCAGCCCACCCGCCAGATTTTCACGGTCAGCGAGCTCACCGCCAAGATCCGCGACCTCCTGGCGAAAAACTTCATGGACATCCTCGTCCAGGGCGAAGTCTCCAATTGCCGCGAAGCCCAGTCCGGCCACATCTACTTCACCCTGAAAGACGATCGCGCACAGGTCCGCTGCGTTTTCTTCAAGCAGCAGCAGCGCGGCATCAAGTTCCGCCCCGAGGACGGCCTGCAAGTCACCGTGCGCGGCAGCATCAGCGTCTACGAGCAGCGCGGCGAATATCAGATCTACGTGGAAAATCTCGATCCCGTCGGGCGCGGCGCGTTGCAGCTCGCTTTCGAGCAACTCAAAAAGCGTCTCGAAGCCGAAGGCCTTTTTGACCCGAAACGCAAAAAGCCGCTGCCGCTGCTCCCCAGCCGCATCGGGATCATCACTTCGCCGCGCGGCGCCGCCGTCCGCGACGTCGTGCGCATCCTCACCCGCCGTTTCCCCAACGTGCATCTGACCGTCTATCCCGTGCGCGTCCAGGGTGAAGGCTCCGCCGAAGAAATCGTCAAAGCCCTGAAATTTTTCAACGCCAGGAAAATCGTGGACGTGCTCATCCTCGCACGCGGCGGCGGTTCCATGGAAGATTTGTGGTCCTTCAACGAAGAAATCGTCGCGCGCGCCATCTTTGCTTCCGAAATTCCCGTCATCTCCGGCGTCGGCCATGAGACTGATTTCACCATTGCCGATTTTGTCGCCGACCTGCGGGCCTCCACGCCTTCCGCTGCCGCTGAACTCGTCGTCCAAACGCGCGCCGAATTCGACAAGCACATCGCCGAGCTGCGCGAAACCCTCGCCGGCCACGTCCGTTATCGTCTTCTGGAATTGTCCCGCCGCGTCCACGAACTCTCCGCGCGCCGCGGTTTCCGCCGCCCACTCGATCTCTTGCGCCAGCAGCGCCAGCGCGCCGATGAAATGACCTCGCGCCTTGCGCTCGGCCTTCGCGCGCGCCTCGAGCAATCGCGCAAGCGCTTCAACGCCGCCCACCTGCGCATCGTCTCCTTCGATTTTCGCGTGAAGATTTCCGCGTTCCGCCTGCGCCTCGAAAAACGCAGCGCCGATCTCGGCGTCCGCATCGAGCGCCTCCTGCGCGCCAAGCGCGACCGCCTCGAAAAATTCTTCCTGCAACTCAACGAGCGTAGCCCCATGCGCGTCCTCGAACGAGGCTACGCCATCGCCACCGACGCCGCCGGCAACCTCCTCCGCGACGCCGCCCAAGTCACCCTAGGCGACACCGTAGCCATCCAACTCCACCGCGGCCGCCTCACCACTGAAGTGCAGAAAAAAGACGAAAAATGAGGCTACCGGTAAATGTCCTTTCGGTGGCCGACACCGATTACGGTCACAACTTTCGCCGAGTCGTCGATCTGGTAGAGGATACGGTACTTGCCCGAACGAATCCGCCAAGTCTTCTCTTCGCCCTTCAGCTTCTTGCAGCCGGGCGGGCGCGGAACTTCTCCCAAGGACAACATTTTTCCCTCGATTGCCTCAAGCACGGCGGAGGGAACTGCTTCAAGTTCTTTCTTAGCCCGATTCGCGATGACTACGCGGTAGTTCACTTTCGATTGCGGCGAATTTCAGCGAGCGCTTGTTCGAGCGGGATCGGGACTTCCCCGGCGGCTTTTGCCTGTTCGTATTCTCGCACTGCCTGTAGGTCTTCGAGATCTTCCAACTCTTCGAGAAGTCGTTCGTACTCTTCGATGCTGATGACCACCGCGATCTTCTCGCCCTTCTCATTAGTCAGGTATTGTGTTGGTGCTTTCATGGTTTCGCCCTTACGAAAGTCTAGCGCAGCCGAACATGAGCGGCAACCAAGCACAGCCGAAGATGCACTAGGGCTTCGGTGCTCGATGGGCGATCAGACTATTCTTCGTCGGAAGAGGAAACCGCCTTTAGTACGGCGAGGAACGCCAGAAAAGAGCAAAGCTCCGAAGGTTTTTACTAACGACTGATAACTAACAACTGCTAACTTTCCGCCGGAAGCTATTCATCGTCGGAAGAGGAGGCAACCTTGAGAACTGCGAGGAAGGCTTCCTGCGGAATATCGACCTGGCCGACGCGCTTCATGCGGCGCTTGCCTTCTTTTTGTTTTTCGAGGAGTTTGCGTTTGCGGGAAATGTCGCCACCGTAGCACTTGGCAAGAACGTTTTTGCGGATGGCTGCGACGGTTTCGCGCGCAATCACGCGGCTGCCAATGGCGGCTTGGATCGGCACTTCAAACATTTGCCGCGGAATCAGTTTTCGCAAGCGCGTGACCAGATCGCGTCCGCGCTCCGCAGCAAAGTCGCGATGAATGATCAGCGCCAGCGCATCCACCGGTTCGCCGGCAACGAGCACATCGAGCTTGATGAGGTCGGATTCGCTGTAGCCCGCGAGATGATAATCGAGCGAAGCGTAGCCGCGTGAAGTGGATTTCAGGCGATCGTAAAAATCGAGCACGATTTCGTTGAGCGGCAGTTCGTAAGTGAGCATGACGCGCGTCGGAGAAAGGTATTCGAAATTTTTCTGCGTGCCGCGTTTTTCCTGGCAGAGCTGCAGAATTCCGCCGACGGAATCTTCGTTGGTGATGATCATCGCTTTGATGATCGGCTCTTCGATTTTCTCGATGTCGCTGGGATTTGGAAACTTCGAAGGGCTGTCCACTTCGATGACTTCGCCGGTCACGCGCGTTATGCGGTAACGCACGCTCGGCGCGGTGGTGATCAAATTCAAGCCGAATTCGCGCTCCAGCCGCTCCTGCACGATTTCCATGTGCAACAGGCCGAGGAAGCCGCAGCGGAATCCGAAGCCGAGCGCGACGGAATTCTCCGGCTCGTAGAAAAACGCCGCGTCGTTCAGTTGCAATTTTCCAAGCGCGTCGCGCAACGGCTCGTAGTCGTCGGCGAGCACCGGAAATAATCCGGCGAACACCATTGGCTTGATAGCTTCGAATCCCGGGAGCGCCGGAGCAGGCCGCGCCACTTCAATAACCGTGTCACCCATGCGCGCATCAGCCACGCGTTTGATGTTCGCGACGACGAAGCCCACGTCGCCGGCTTCGAGTTCCTCGAGCGCCACCGGTTTCGGCGTGAGCGTGCCGAGTTGTTCGACTTCGTAGGTTTCGTCACCGGCCACGAGTTTGATTTTCACGTGATTCTTGACGCGGCCTTCCATCACGCGCACGAGGACCACGGCGCCGCGGTAAATGTCGAACCACGAATCGAAAATCAGCGCCTGCAGCGGATTTTCCGCGTCGCCTTTCGGAGGCGGAACGCGCGAGACGATCGCTTCGAGAACATCTCCCACGCCGAGGCCGCTTTTCGCGCTGATTAAAAGCGCGTCCTCCGCGGGAATCGCGAGAACGGTTTCGATTTGCTCTTTTGCAAATTCCGGTTGCGCAGCGGGCAAATCAATTTTATTGATCACAGGAATTATCGTGAGGTTGTGGCTGGAGGCGAGAAACGTATTCGCGACGGTTTGCGCTTCCACGCCCTGCGAAGCGTCAACAACGAGCAGCGCGCCTTCGCACGCGGAAAGCGCGCGCGATACTTCGTAGGAAAAATCGACATGCCCCGGCGTATCAATCAAATTCAATCGGTACGTATTTCCATCTTTCGCTTTGTAGTGCAGGCGAATGCTTTTTGCTTTGATGGTGATGCCGCGCTCGCGCTCGAGATCCATGGAGTCGAGAAATTGTTCGTGCATTTCGCGCTGCGTCAGCGCGCCGGTCATTTCCAGCAGGCGGTCCGCGAGCGTGGATTTGCCATGGTCAATGTGCGCGATGATGCAGAAATTCCGTATGAACTTCGGATCCATTTTTCTCTTTTACCGGTTTTTTCTGTTACCGATTTTCTTTGTTACCGGCAGGAGTTCGAATCGCCGCCGGCGGATTCCCGGCGGGCCTGCTTGCCGCATTCGAACGTCAGAAGCAAGGCAAAAACCGTGCCGAACGAACACTCAGTTTGCCACAATTCCCGCGCTGCGTCAGCCTTGCCGCAGAGTTCACGGCACTAGAGGAGCTGAGAAGAATGAACTGTCCACACTACTGACTGTGCGAAGTGGTGTGAAGCCATGAACACCGGAAGTTTCGAATCAGGAGTAGCCGGCGCTGGAACGGCGTTCCTGGACTATCGCTTCAAGAAGTTTTTCGGCGTAGAACAATTCGCCGGGCGGAAGAGTGAGTTTTGGTCGAATCTGCTTGGCGATGCGATCCGCCATGCTGAAGCGTACGTCGCCAGGAAGCGAACTCCGCCGGTTCAGAAATGCTTCGATGAGCGCAAACTCCTCCGGAGTCAGCCGCTCCGATCCGAAGGTGGTTGCGGCTGGCGCTTGCCCCGGCTGCAAGGATTGAAAAACGGGCTTGGCATCCACCAGCGATTTTTCGTGAACCACGATAGTGCCCGAAACGAAATCACCGAGGCGCTTGTTTTGGCGGCTTAACAGCACGCTGGCTATTCCGACGGCATAAAACGCGGGCAACTGGTCCACGATGCGCATCAAATTGCGGCCGACGGATTCCGCCGGTGTAATCGGGCGGCCAGAATCCTTGATCACGCGAAGACCTTCCTTCCGTTTTCCCGGCGTCTGGCCGTTCCAAAGAGCCTCAAAAATCGCGAAGTATCCAAAGTAAAGCGCAAAATAAGCGAGCACAATGAGGGCGATAAACCAAATGCCGGTTTTCGCGGAACCGGGAAGGGCCACGCTCACCACTATCACGATTAAGAGCAGCCCGAACCCGATCAGGATCTGTAGCAACGTATCGTAGGCCAGAGCAAGAAAGCGGCTGCCAATGCCGGCGACTTCGAATTCGAGCAAGGTTTGTTCCGGGGTTTCGATGGTAAGCTTGTCCCGGTAATCGCCGGGATCGCGAATTTGCGAAGAGTCGGTCATGATCTCCACACGCTGGCTGGAAAAACGAAAACCATACTGGGCCCGCCTGGAACAGCTCGTGGACCGTTCGAACAAGGGCGGAATTTCCGCCTTGGATCACCGGGAATTGCAGGAACTCGGATTATTGTACCGCCAGACGGCATCGGACCTCGCCACGGTGCGAGAAGATGTGACCAGCAACCAGTTGTCCTTCTACCTGAACCAGCTTCTTGGACGCGCACACAACCTCATCTACATGGGCCACAAGCAAAAAATCAGCGGACTTTTCCGTTTCTATTCGCAGACCTATCCGCAAGTTTTCCGGGAGACATTCCGGCAAACGTTGCTGGCCTTTCTCATATTTCTGGCGGCAGGTGTAGCGAGCTGGGCAGTGACGATTCATGATCCCGCCTTTGCGCACCGATTGCTGGGTCCACAGATGATGGACACCATCGAGAAAAGAGAGATGTGGACGGAGTCCATCGTGACGATCAAACCCCTCGCTGCTTCGGGAATCATGACCAATAATCTATCCGTATCTTTCGCCACGTTTGCGTTTGGAATTACCGCGGGCATCGGGACGGTCTGGATGATGGTGGTCAATGGACTACTGATTGGAGTCATCGGCGCGGCCACGTGGCAAGCGGGAATGGCGCTGCAACTCTGGAGTTTTGTCGCGCCGCACGGCGTGCTGGAGCTTCCGGCCATTTTTATTGCAGGGGGAGCCGGGCTGGAAATCGCGCGCGGGATGCTCTTTCCTGGGTTGCTTCCGAGGCGCGAGTCATTGGCGCGAGCGGGCGGGCGCGCGGCACGGTTGGTGCTCGGAATCGTGCCGATGCTGGTGGTCGCGGGAGTCATTGAAGGATTTGTGTCTCCCTCCGGAATTGCCAAGCCTCTTAAATTTTTGCTTGCTGCCGTATTGCTTGCCGCGCTCGTCACGTATCTGGCGCTTGCGCGGTCGCCGCACGAAGAATCCGTCTGAATGTTTCTACAACAGACTTCGCTCCTTAATGTCCAGGTACTGCGTTACGAGCGAGCCCGCCAGCATTCCTGGCATGAGCTCCAGAGCGAGAACGCCCCGCTGGCGCAAACCGCGCATTAAAATGTCTCGTCTTTGGGAGATTTCCAAAGCGGCGCCGTGACGATAGATGTCCGCCGTCACGGTCGGAATCGTCTCGGCAAGGGCTTTCAAGTCCGGCTGGCCCATGGCGGCAAAGACCACGAGATGGCGCGGAGTCAGCTGCATGGCATATTCAATAACTTCCGGAATGGTGGCGGTTTCGGCGAAGTCGGTAATCCAAACGACCAGGCTCCGCCGCTTTTGTGCGTTCAGAACGGCGCGGGCGGCGCGTCCGTGATCCGATTCGAACGCTTCGCCGCGAACCTGAGCGAGAGATTCGACGATGGCGCGCACGTGAGGAGCGCCGCGGCCGGCGTATAGATTTTGTTGAATGCGGCGGCCGTAGGCCACGAGGCCAACGCGATCTCCGCAATAGAGAGCGACCTGCGCCAGCGAAAGCGCGGCGTTTACGGCATAGTCCAGTTTCGAATAGCGTGGACCTTTGCCCGGCTCCCGAACTTCCGCGCGAAGGAGCCGGCCGGCATCGAGCACCAGCCAAACGTTCTGGCTTCGTTCCATTTGAAAGACGCGGGTGATGAGGTGGTGGCGGCGAGCGGTGGCGGTCCAGGAAATGTCGCGAAGTTCATCGCCCTCGCGATATTCGCGCAAACTGTCAAACTCGCGCCCAATGCCGCGCAGGCGGCGCCGCCGTTTTTCCAACTCCACCTGACGGCTACGGATTAGATAGAGCGTTTGCCGCCGCGCTTGTTCGAGATTGGGAAGAACACGGATGGATTGCTGCATTTCGGCAACGGCCCAGCGCTCGGCCAATCCGAGCGACGACTGATAGCGAACAAACATGCGGCCCAGGCGCGTGTCGCCGCGCTCGGCGGGCGTTACTTCATAGCGCGCCTCACTGGAGGAACGCGCCTTTACGCGCAGGTCTAACTCGGGTGGCACGTGGCGCAGTTGGAGAGGAGTTTCGTCGACGATGCGCGCACGAATCGGTATTTTGCCGTCGTTTCGAAGTTCCACACTCACGTTACAAAGCAATCCCAGACATGGACTCTTTTCCCAGGTACGGTGAATCTCCAACTGCTCGGGGCGCGGAAGCCGCAACAAATCCCAGAGCCACGCGGCAAGAACCACGCCATCCCACAAAAACATGGCGGCGATGGCTTGGCGAAACCACCACGCGGGGCCCAGGGCCACGAATCCGAGAAGCAAGGCCACGAAGAATCGGGTCCCGAAGGCGAACGAAACTCTTCCCAATCTTCGCGGGCGCGCCGCTTTGGCGGTAGGGCGCAGCGGCTCCGAATAAATCATTTAGGAACCTCGACGCTGGAGAGGATTTCGGAAATGACGCGGTCGGAATTCAGTCCTTCCAAATCTGCTTCGGGTTTCAAGAGGACGCGGTGGCGTAACACAGGCAAGGCAGCTGTTTTGATATCGTCCGGAATGAGAAAATCGCGGCCTTCGACGCCTGCCAAGGCGCGCGCAACGAAGAGAAGACCGATGGCGGCGCGCGGGCTGGCGCCGAGCGACAACGCCGGCCAATCGCGTGTACGGCGCACTAACGTGACGATGTAAGGGCGCAAGGTCGGCTCGATTCGAACGGCGCTGATGTCCTGGCGCGCGGCTGCCAGCAAAGACGGTTCAAGGGGAGAAATCGAAACTTGATCGAGCTTACGCGGATCGAAGCCTTGTTCGTAGCGGCCGAGAATATCGGCTTCTTCCGCGGCGGATGGATAGTCGAGATGGATTTTCAGAAGGAAGCGGTCGAGCTGCGCCTCCGGGAGCGGATACGTGCCCTCGAATTCGATGGGATTCTGCGTGGCGAAGACGGTGAAATTATCGCCGAGCGGATAGCGCGTTCCGTCAATAGTGACCTGGCGTTCTTCCATGGCCTCCAGAAGCGCGGCCTGCGTGCGCGGTGAGGTGCGGTTGATTTCATCCACAAGAAGCAAATCCGTGAAAACCGGGCCACGATGGAGGGAGAATGTGCTGGTGGCCATGTTGAAAATATTCGTTCCCATCACGTCGGCCGGCATCAAGTCTGCGGTGCATTGCACGCGCTGGAAACCGAGGCCGCAGATTCTGGCCAGAGTCTTGACGGCCAGCGTTTTAGCAAGCCCGGGAACTCCTTCGATGAGCGCGTGACCGCCGCAGATCAACACGAGCAGAAGCTGGTCGATGACTTCCTGCTGACCCACGATTACCTTGGACATCTCCGTGCGGACGTGCGCGGCGAGGCGAGTGATGTTTTCCACGATCAGGAGTTCTCCTTTGCGATTTTCTTTTGCGGGCCGAGCTTTTCTTCGTAGCGCTCCAGTTCCTGGATCAACCCGAGGGCTTCCTCAGGCGCAACTTTTGGCGAGCCGCAGGCCACCGCGGCACGCGCCAGTGTCGTCTTCAGGCCGGTTTCTTTCCAGCCGAGCCGGCCTTGCACGGCGTCCGCAAATTCCGTATCCGGGGTACTGACCGGGAGCCGCAACTGCCTGGCAAGCGTCGCACGGAAACGCTGATAGACAAAACCGACCACGGCCGGCTCGGCTCCGGCGCGCTGGTACAGACCGCCGAGAGTGTCCACAAATTCAAGGGGAGAGAGACGCGAGACGACGGGCGGCATCATGACCGGGCCGCTGCGGCGTCCGAACGTGAGGAAAACGATCAGGCCCAGAATCGCGGCTTGCGCCAAACCCCAGGCTACCGGGGTTTTCTGCACATAGCTCCACAAGGAGCTGCGTTGGCCGTGAAAGTATTCATCCCAATAAATTTTGGTCGCCGCGTGATTGGTTTGCAGTGGAAAGTTCATGGCATTCAGAAACAAATTCAAGTTGCCTTCGCGCGTGATACCGGCATTGGTCAGCGGCGTTGCCGCAGCCCACCAGAGGATTCTTCCGTCGCCGATTCGCCAGCTTATGACGACGGGGGAATACTTCTCGCCATACAAGGCAATCTGGCTGGGAGCCGTTCCCAGCCAGGTAGTTCCAGTCTGAAGGACAATCTTTGGAGCGCCGACGGTGTAATTGCTGGGGAAATCCGCCGAGAATGTTTTCCATTCGAGAGTGGGAAAACCCGCAGTCACTTTCGCTTCCGGGAAAAAGGTTTCGATGCGCGGGCCGGTGAAGAGCACCTGGCCGCCTTCCTGGACGAAGTCTTGAAGAGCCTCGCGCTCTTCTCGCGAGGGCGTTTCCAGGGGATCCGCGACTATCAAGACGACGTCATCGGGGTCGTCGGGAAGCTCGGTGGGCGAGCGCTCCCAACGCGCGACGTGGTAGTGCAGGTCCTGAAGCAACAAATAGGCGGCGCGAGCGCCGCCGGACGCGGCTGAATAGCTCGAAGGAATCGACATCCCTTGCTCTTGCGGGTCTGCTCCAACGAATGCGAGTCCCAGTGTGAGCAAAAAGAGGATTGCTCCGGCGATCAGCAGCAGCTTGCGATCGTTGGGATCTATTGCAGCTGGCATCCGAGGGCCTCGACACTTTGCATGGCGTTCGCAAAATCCTGATTGCTGGCTGGCCGGCGCCCGTACCAGACTTGCTCAAGAACCTGGGTGAGAGCGGCGAGTGATTCACGGGTCTTGCGGCCGTTGGTTGAGAGTTGCGTAGCATTCGAAACCAGGCGCATGTATTCGCGCGGCGTCCGGCTGCGATCCTTTCGAACGAGCTCGTTGTCCTCCAGATAAGCGATGCCGGCCCAGTAGGTGGAATGCACGGCTTCGCGGAAGTCGCCACGCGCGGCGGCCTCGCGGGCTTCGTGAACCCACTCCTGCCAGGTGCGGACGAAGGCGACGGAATCGGGTGCCTGCAATTGTTCGAGGGTCGTGCGCCTCGTCCAGTAGCGGAAGAGAACCACAGCCAGCCACACCACGATGGCGATGACGATGGACCAAAGAAGAATCTTGGCGCCAATGGGGTAGCGCTCGATCTGACGGAACAATCGCGAAAACATCTCGGCAATCCAGCGGTTCACGCGCTGGCGAAAGAGGTCCCATTGGGAGGGAGCGTGCACGCTGCCGAATTCGCGGCGGCTCAGGATTTGATCGAGGGCGGGGCGGGCATTGGTGGCGGGGCGAGTTTGCGCGCCGGCGTAGGCTTTGACTTGGTTGGCGAGATCGAGGGCCCAGAACGATGCTTCGGTGACTTTGGCGGCGATTTTTTTTGGATCTTTTTCTTTTTCGGCGTCGCGGAGGAGCGAGTTCAGCGGCTCCGTGGAGAGCGAATAGCTGGCGTCGGGGGTGGAAATTTTCCACTGAAGAGGAAGCTTTTCGCGCACGGCGGCCAGATTCGCGGGGGAGGCCTTTTCCTTTTCGATGGCTTGGCCAACGCGCTGTAGTTCGGCGGCGAAGGACGCGGCATCCGGAAAACCAGCGTCACCGGTTGCGGCGAGCGGAGAAGCAGTTTGCTGAGATGCCTCCGACACGGAGATCGCTGCCAGGACGAAAAACACGACAAGAAGCAACCGGAAGAGATGGTTGAGGCTTACTGGCATGCTAGGCCCGGCAATGAAGGATCGGCGGCGCTTTTCGACAGCATTTAGGACAGCAGGCTGCCGGCGGCCGGCGGCGCTGGGACTCCTCCGGCGAGTGGATTCATCATCAACTGCAGGTCGAACGCTTCCTTGCGCACGCGCAAGTCGAAATAAAAGATCGCAAAGGCAATCGTCAGGACGGGTGTGATCAAAATAGTGGCGACGAAGTTGCCAACTTGCATCAAGGCTGTCCACACGCGGAGCACGGAAGGATTGTGAGCTGCGGATTGTATGGCGAATGCGAAGGGGATATCGAACAAGAATAATGCGGCATACAGAATCACCACGTAGAGCAAAAAGATCAGGAATGCGCGGCCCGCATTATCCTTGGTGAGGCCAAAACTGCGTTCAAGGGACTCACGCGGACCGAGATTCTCAAGAAGCGCGGCGGGAACGCAAACGCACAGCCGGCAAGCCATGTAAATCCCTGGAATGATCAAGAGAAGGAACGAAATACCGGTCACGAGGCCATTGAGAAAAATAACGCCGAAGAGCGAGCCCAGCTCGCCGCGCACCCGCGAAAGAGATTGACCGATGGTGGTCGCCCTTCCGAGATATAGCTCGGAGACGGCGAAGACCGTGCCGCCTTGTGAGAACAGATAGGCAATCAGATAGACGATGATGCCGACAAGAGCAAGCCCGAAGATACCGAACGCACTACCAGTGGAAAACTGAACGGCTCTAGTCTGGAACTCTGTGGCGGCCGGGGGCACGACGGGGAGCGCGGCTCTCGAAGGCAAAAAGGCGATTTGCGCAAGCTGAAGGGCCAGCACCAAGAGTTGGGGAAGTGCCGAGATACCGATGAAAAGAGCGAAATTCCGTCGGTACAAGCTAAAGGTGCGGTCGAGAAGCTCACCGATGGAGAGCGGCCGCAAGTCGAGGGTGGTCATCTGGGCCTCCGAGGCAGTGGAGCTGAGTGGGTAGCTGGAGCGGCACTTTACCAAAGATTATGTGAAAAGCGCAATTTATCTGTGGACGGCAAGGGAGCGGAATTTCTTTCTGTTGCGGCAAATTCGAACGAGCGCCGGCGCGATCAAAAGTTCCTTGAGGGCAAAAAACCTGGCTAGGCTGACCTGCTGCCGGATAGCGCATCGGCGATGGGCATGACTTTTGCCGGGGTCTGGCGGGCGGTATATAGTTAGTGCGAGCGGTTGGCACGCCACGTGGGGCCCAGCTCCGTTCCGTCAAGTGGTTGGCACCTGGTTGGCAGTTTTCAGACACCGCAAAGGCAATTCGAATCGATGGCCGCAGACGTCAGCAAGCATTTGGAACGCGCCCGACGCTTCCTTGAGAAGAATCGCGTCGAGGATGCGATCGAGGCCTATCTCGCGGCGCTCGACGAGGCGCCGCAGCATCAGGAAGCCACGCAGGCGCTTGGGGATTTGTACGCGCGGATGGATCAACCAGATCGCGCGGCGGTTTATTACGGGATGCTGTTTGATTTGTTGATCGAGCCCAAGGACGAGACGAAGGCGCTGGCGATTTACAACCGGTTTCTGCGTTCGAATGCCACGCCGCAGCCGCCGGAACGCATTGCGCGGCACGCGTTTCTGCAGCAAAAACAAAATCATCCGGAAGAGGCGATCGAGCAGTACACGAAAGCGGCGGAGCTTTTTGCGGCGGCCGGGCGGGATGAGGACGCGCTGTTTTGCTGGGAGCGGATCGCTCAGCTGGATCCGGAAAATCTTGGGCGGCAGATGAAGCTGGCGGAGTCCGCGGAGCGCATCGGGAAGAATTCACTGGCGGCGCGCGCGTTTTTACGCTCGGGGCAGCTTGCTACGGCGAGCGGTGCGGCGGCGGATGCGCTGCAGCTTCTTGGGCGGGCGCACAAGCTGGCGCCGCAGGAGCGTAGCGTTGCGCTGCTCTATGCGCAGGCAAATTTGCAGGCGGGGAATGCGGTGCGCGCCGCGGCGCTGCTGGAGCCGTTTGGGGCGGCGGAGGGCGACGCGACGTTTCTGGATACGTATGGCGACGCGCTCATGCGTTCGGGAAACTTGGAGAAGGCGCGCGAGATTCTCGACCGCTTGATTCGTGAAAAAAATGAGCGCGTGACGCGGCTGTTCGATCTCGCCGAGCATTACATCGCTGCGGGACAGGATCAGAAGGCAGTCGAGCTTCTGACCACGGTGAAGCGGCGGATGTTTGCGGACAAGCGACAGAACGAATTTGCGGCGCTACTGGATGCCGTTGGTGCAAAGCACGGACAGTCGCAGGCGATTCTGGAGTTCTGGGCGGCAGTGATCAATGAGTTGAACCGCGAGTCGCAGTATTTTGAAGTGCTGATCAAATTGTTCGACGTCTACCTGACTTCGGGGAACGTGGCCAAGGCGGCGGAATCGTTCGAACGGCTGGTGGACATTGACGCTTACGATCACCGTAACCAGCAACGGCTGGAGCTGCTGCGCGGGAAAGTGGACGACACCTATTTAAAGCGCATCGCGAGCCGGTTGATGAAATCGGGCACGGGGGCGCAGGTGCAAACGCCGCCGCCAGCGCAAAGTGGGGCCCCTGCTACACCTGCCAGCAGCGAAGAAGCACGGCACAGGCAGGCGCTGGAAGACTTGATCGTGCAAACGGAAATTTTCTTGCAGTACGCCCTGCAGAACAAAGCGCTCGAGCGGCTGCAAAAAATCGCAATCATGTATCCCGGTGAGGAAGAACACAACGCGCGGCTTTCGAATCTCTACCAGATGGCGAATTGGTGGCCGCAGGGAGCGCCAAAACCGAAGACGGAAGCTGCGCCAGTGCCTGCGGTGCAGGCAGCCCCCGTGGCGCCGGCACCGCCCGTTGCCGAAGCGCAGAACACGATTACTGGGAAGACGGGCGTGTACACGGCGGAGACGCTGCGCGATCTGTCGAAAATATCGGAGATCAATCAGAAGATATTTCGGCAGCAGACGCCGCGCGCCATGCTCAACACGGCGGTGAATGAGGTTGGGACTTACCTGCGACCGACGCGCGCACTGGCGGTTGTCGGCGCTCCCGGCCGGCCGCCGGAAATGGCGGCGGAGTTTTGCGCGCACGGCGTGAAGCCGGCGCCCGGCGCGCAGGTAGTGCTGCTGCTCGCGCAAATGGAGAAGGCGGAGCCGGATGAATTGGGTGGCTTGATTGTAAATGCCGCGGAGGGATCGATCCTCAAAGAGCTGGGGCTGGCCACCGCGCTGGGCGTCATGATTACGGACAAAGAGACGCAGATGCCGGCGGGGATGCTGATCATCGCGTATGCCGATGCGCACAAGTGGAGGCCGAACGAGGCTTACTTTTTGCAGGCCATCGGCGACCAGATGCTCATGAGCGTGAGCCACACGCGGCTGCGTTCGCTGGTGCGGCGCATGGGAGTTTCTGATGAACGGTCCGGGCTGCTGAGCCGCAGCTCGTACCAGAGTTGCCTCCTGACGGAAGCGGACCGCGCGCGCACGCAGGGCACGCCGCTTTCGTTGACGATTCTGCAAATTGACCGCGGGGCAGAGATTTTGCGGCAGCAAGGCGAGCCGCCGCTGGAGCGTTTTCTGGAACAACTGGCGCGTTCGCTGCAGCCCATCGTGCGGCAGAACGACGTGGCGGTGAAATACACGTCGTGGTCGCTGGCATTTATTTTGCCGGATACGACGCTGGCGGGGGCGCAGAACCTTGCGGATAAGCTGCGGCGGGCGGCTTCGGGATTGCGACCGCCGTGGGATTCGACTTCGATCACGCTGAGCGCGGGGATTGTCGAAGCGGTGGCGAAGCAGGACTACGACAGCGAAGACATCGTGACGGATTTGATTAACCGCGCGGAGTTTTCCGTGGAAGAAGCGCGAAAAAAGGGCGGGGACACTGTCATATCCCTCGAGACTCCCAAACTCTGAAGAATAAATTCAAACGGAGAACGTACTCATGTTTCCTACCGATGTGGTGATTGTGGCGGGGGCGCGGACGCCGATGGCGCGGTATACCGGGGCGTTTTCGGAGGTGAGCGCGATTGAGCTGGCGGCGCATGCTTCGAAAGAGGCGATTCGGCGGTCGGGCGCGGACCCGGGTGAGTTTGATCACGCGATTTTCGGCAACGTGATGCAGACGAGCGCGGATGCGCTCTATGGCGCACGGCACGTGGGATTGAAGGCGGGATTGAGGATTGAAGCGCCGGCGGTGACGGTGAACCGGCTGTGCGGATCGGGGATTGAGGCGATTGCGCAGGCGGCGCAGCGGTTGCTGCTGGGCGAAGTGACGATGGTGCTGGCGGGCGGGATGGAAAATATGACGCAGGCGCCGTTTGTGGTTCGCGGGGCGCGCTCGGGATTGAAGCTCGGTGGCGGCGTGCTGGAAGATTCGTTGATGGCGGGGCTTACGGATACGTATTGCGGATTGCCGATGGCGCTGACGGCGGAGAAGCTGGCGGAGCAGCACGGCATCACGCGGACGGACGCCGATGCCTATGCGCTGCGCAGCCAGCAGGCGGCGGACGCGGCGTACAAGGCTTGCCGCATTCGGGAAGAACTCGTGCCAGTGGAAGTGAAGCAGGGGAAGAAATCGATCGTCGTGAGTGAAGACGATCACCGGCGGCCGGAGACGACGATGGAGACGCTCGGGAAGCTGCCGCCTTCGTTTAAGAAAGATGGAATCGTAACTGCGGGGAATGCCAGCGGGATTGTGGATGGCGCGGCGGCCGTGGTGGTGACGACAGAAAAGATTGCGAATGAGCGCGGGCTGAAACCAGTGGGGCGCATCGTGTCGTGGGCGGTTGCGGGAGTCGATCCGAGCATCATGGGGATTGGGCCGGTGCCGTCTTCGCAGAAAGCGCTGAAGCTGGCGGGCTTGCGTCTCGAGCAGATGGATCGCGTGGAAGTGAATGAGGCTTTCGCGGCGCAGTATCTGGCGGTGGAGAAAGTGCTGGGTCTGAATCGCGACAAGACCAACGTAAATGGTGGCGCGATTGCGCTGGGGCATCCGCTGGGAGCTTCGGGGACGCGGCTGGTGATTACGATTCTCAACGAGCTACGAAGGAATGGCCTGCGCTACGGCCTGGCGACAGCTTGCATCGGCGGCGGGCAAGGGATCGCGATGATCGTGGAGAGCCTGCACTGAAAATCGCACGCCCCAGGGCACTTCGCAATTCGCGATTCAAAACAACTGGGTTTCCAGAGTTGCGATGAATTGAATTCCTGGAACAAACTTGCCAAGAAGGCGTCTATCATTAGTCAGAAACAGATCTACTTTTGCCTGGGCCGCGCAAGCCAAGTGAATTGCGTCTGCAGGGGCAACTCCCTGCGTTCCCCGGATTCTGGCGTAATGCTCCGAGGCTTCGAGGTTGAAGGGAACCACCTCGGAAATCACCCTTTGTAAAAGCCGTCGCGATTCGTCCGCTGCTCGTATGGCGCCCGCACGGTACGCACCGGCGAGCACTTCGCCAAACGTGAAAGCGCTGGTGATCAGATCGTCCCCACGTTCTTTCATCTTTGCGTGGACCGCTCCGGTACGCTTGGCAAACTGCGGGTTGTCTTCAAGCCAATAAACGAAGAGCATGGAATCCCAGTAGATCCGGCTCACGAGTTTTCCTTGTCGGCATAAAAACTCTCTCGTTCGCCGCGGAGATAGGCTTCACCCCCTCCGAACCCGGCAAAGACATTTTTCAGCGCACCGCGCAGTTCGGTCCATGGGTCCGAACTAGCCTGTGACGAATCCAGAGCCTCGACGAACTCATAGGTATAAGTTACGGTTGTGCTCTGCCCCGAACTTGGGCCGGTGCGCTCCACGATTCGTAGACCGTTCTGCTCGAGGAATGCGCGGCTCTTGAGAGCGCTGCAAACTGCAGGCACGCGTCCCAACAGCTTGAGATCCCGAACCACGTCGCCTGCACGGATTGAAAATTTCTCCAGCTGCCGTTTGCGAGCCGGCACCACGTATTTCTCGCGACCGTAGGCGCGAATGTTGTCTGCCGTTCTTGCCATCGCCGTTCCTTTCATTTCTTAGCATAGCCATGCATTGCTAAGCTAGCATTTAATGGCATGATTGTCAACCTTCACGCGGGCAGGGGGAGAGCCACACTTCAAAAGGGATTCTGGTAAACTTTCGGGGCCGACGATGGGTTCGACCGCGGCATCTACGAGGAAAATCGAGGATGGCGATTCAAAAAGTGGGAGTCGTGGGGTGTGGGCTGATGGGCTCGGGAATCGCGCAGGTGGCGGCGGCTTCGGGGTTCAGCACGGTGGTGCGGGAAGTGAGCACGGAACTGCTTGACAAAGGGCTGAAGGGCATTGACAAGAACCTGAACCGGATGGCGGAAAAGGGCACGATCACGGAGGCGGCGAAGAACGAGATTCGCGGGCGGCTGAAGGGCACGACCAAGATCGAAGACTTGAAGGATTGCGACGTGATCGTGGAAGCGATCATCGAGCAGTTGCCGGCGAAGCGGGAGCTTTTCTCGGCGCTGGATGCGATTTGCCCGGCGACGACGATTTTTGCGAGCAACACATCGTCGCTGACGATCACGGAAATCGCCACGGCGACCAAGCGGCCGCAGCGGTTTGTCGGCTTGCACTTCTTCAACCCTGTGCCCGTGATGAAGCTGGTGGAAGTGGTACGGACGATTGCGACGGAGCCGGCGGTATACGAAGAGATGGTGGCGTTTGGAGTGAAGCTCGGAAAGACGGCGGTGCGCGCGCACGATTCGACAGGATTTATCGTCAACCGTCTGCTGGTGCCGTATTTGCTGGACGCCATTCGCGCGCTGGAAGAGGGCGTGGGCTCCATCGAGGACATTGATAATTCGATGAAGCTGGGTTGCGGGCATCCCATGGGGCCGCTGACGCTGCTGGATTTTGTGGGGCTGGATACGACGTATTACATTTCGCAGATTATGTTTGAAGAGTTCAAGGAGCGAAGGTTCGCGGCGCCGCCGTTGTTGAAGCGCATGGTGCTGGCGGGGTGGAATGGGCGGAAGGCGGGACGGGGATTTTATGATTACGCGGATCCGCAGAATCCGAAGGTGATGAAATTCTAGTGGCGCGCAGCTGAAGAAAGACAAAGAAAACGCAGAAACGCGGAGTACGCAGAGGAACGCAGAGCGGAGAAGGAAAGAGAAGAGATGGCTTACGAGAATATCCTTTACGAGAAGAAGGATGGGATTGCGTACATCACGTTCAACCGGCCTAAGGTGTTGAATGCGCTGAACCGGAAGACTGTCGAGGAGCTGCATCACGCATTGGTGGATGCGCGGGGCGATGAGGGCATTCGTGTGCTGATTCTCACGGGCGCAGGCGAGAAGTCGTTTGTGGCTGGGGCGGATATCAGCGAGTTGGCGCAGCAGACGCCTGTGAATGGAAAAGAGTTTTCGTTTTTTGGGCAGAGCGTGTTTCATTTGTTGGAGACGATGGGGAAGCCGTCGATTTGCGCGATTAATGGATTTGCGCTGGGAGGCGGTTGCGAGCTGGCGCTGTGCTGCACGATTCGAATCGCGAGCAAAACGGCGAAGCTCGGGCAGCCGGAAGTGAAGCTGGGAATCCTGCCGGGCTATGGCGGATCGCAGCGCATGGCGCGATTGTGCGGGAAGGGAATGGCGCACGAGCTTTGTCTTACGGGCGAAATGATTACAGCGGAAGAAGCGCTGCGCATCGGGCTGGTGAATCACGTTTATGAACCGGCAGAGTTGATTCCGGCGGCAGAAGCGCTGGCGAAGAAAATCATTGCCAATGCGCCGATCGCGGTGAAGTACACCATGGAAGCGATTGAGCGCGGCTTCGAAATGCCGCAGGAGGAAGGGCTTTTCCTGGAGGCGACGCTGTTTGGGCTGGCCTGTGCGACGGAAGACATGCGCGAGGGGACGAAAGCGTTTTTAGAGAAGAGGTCGGCGCAGTTTAAAGGGAAGTAGAGGAAGTAAATGAGGTTAAGGAAGTAAAGGAACGGAGAGCGGCGTAGATCGCGATGGCGGGAAAACTTCAACCGGAGAGAGTGGATGGCGGGCTGACCGCGGCTGGATTGCGGTTTGGAATTGCTGTGAGCCGGTTTAACAGTTTCATCACGGAGCGGCTGCTCTCCGCGTCGGTGAATGCGTTGGAGCGCGCGGGAGCTGGCAGTAAGGATGTGACGGTGGTGCATGTTCCCGGGGCGTTCGAATTGCCGCTTACGGCGAAAAAACTGGCGATGTCGGGAAAGTATGATGCGCTTATCGCGATTGGTTGCGTGATCCGGGGCGAAACGTCGCACTACGATTATGTTTGTTCGGAGACTTCACGCGGCTTGCAACTGGCGCAGATGGACACGGGCGTTCCGGTGCTTTTCTGCGTGCTGACTTGCGACACGCTGGAGCAAGCCATCGATCGCGCGGGGCTGAAGGGTGGCAACAAAGGATTCGAAGCAGGGCTCGCGGCGATTGAAATGGGCCATCTGTCGCGAAAGATTCGCGCTACTCATTCAGCGCCTGCTGCCACGGGAAAGACGCGGCGCAAATAACGTGTCCCTCCGCAGAAAGTCGCGCGAATTCGCCATGCAGATGCTGTTTCAATGGGACATGAGCCAGCAGGATTTCACGAAACTGGAAACGAAGTTCTGGAAGAGCGCGAAGGCGGCGGACACCACGCGTGCGTTTGCGGAAAAACTTTTCGAAGGCGCCGCGAAGGATGTTGGCGTGCTCGACGCGCTGATCGTGGGACACGCCGACAATTGGCGGTTCGAACGCATGGCGGCGATCGATCGCGCGATACTGCGGCTGGCGATTTATGAGTTGCGCGCGGCGGAAACGCCGCCGAAAGTGATCCTCAACGAAGCAGTGGACCTGGCGAAGAAATATTCGTCGGAAGAGTCCGGCGCGTTCGTCAATGGCGTCCTTGATGGCGTCCATAAATCCCTGAAAGTAAAGTAGTTATTCAAACTTCCAAGCAAGTCCAGGTCTTCTGAAAATATTTCGCAGCGAATGCGAAACTTTGTTGCACTCCTTGTGTTCGAATTCGCAGAAGCGGGAACCAGTCCCCGGAACGTTTTCTTCAGGAGAGAGAACCATGACGGTCCAACCAATCGTTCGTCGAAGTGTGCTCGCAGTAGCTTTTGCCGGTTTGCTCGCCGGTGGTGCCTATGCCCAGAGCCCGGATTCCACCACGCAGCAGCAGGACATCAAGCAGGACAAGAAGGATATTCGAAACGATAAGAAAGATCTGGCGAAAGACCGCGCGGATCGCAATGCCGATCAGCGCGATATCAACCAGGACAAACGCGACATCAAGAGCGACAAGCAGGACATTCATCAGGACAACAAAGACATCAACAGCGACAAGCGCGACGTCCATCAAGACAACAAGGATATTCGCAACGACAAGACCGACCTCTCGAAAGACCGCGCCGACCGCAACGCGGATCAGCACGACATCAATCAGGACAAGACCAAGCTGGCCCACGATGACGCCAAGTATGGCGACAACAGCGCGCAGGCCAAAGCCGACCGGCAGGATCTGCATCAGGACCGTACGGACCGGAATGCCGACCAACGCGATATCAATCACGACAAAACGGACCTTTCCAAGGACCGCACCGACCGCAACAATGACGTGAAGGATTTGAAGGCGGACCGCACGGACCGGAATCAGGACGTGAAGGACCTGCACAGCGATCAGAAGGATCTGAAACAGGACCGCAAGGATCGCAACAAGGATCAGAAGGACATCAATAAGGACAAGAAAGACCTGCACAAGGATCGCAAGGATCTGAAGCAGGATCGCAAGGGGCACAAGTAAGATTTCGCTTTGGGAAAGAAAAGGGCCGCGCGGTTTTCCCGCGCGGCCCTTTTCTTTTTCCCGGCGCGGCTTTGCGTCAGATGCGGATGATGCCTTCGAATACTCTCACGGCGGCGCCGCTCACGCGCGGAATTAGTTTTTTTCCGCTCTGCGTTACTTCCACTTCGATGTGGCTGGGGCGGCCCATCTCGACGCCTTGAAGGATGCTGAGTGTGTGGCCCGGCGCGAGTTTGCCATGGCGCACGAGGTACGCGCCGAGCGATCCCGCGGCGGAGCCGGTGGCGGCATCTTCGTAGAGTTCCCACGGCATCATGCCACGGGAGAATGCTTTGCCGTTGCCGCCGAGCGCGAAGCAATAGGCCATGGTTGTGTTTTTGCCTTGCAGACGTCGAAGTTCGCTGGTGTTCATGACGATTTTGCCGAGCGCCGCACGATTGCGCAGCGGAACCATCAGGTTGAAGATGCCGGTGGAGACGATTTCGGCTTCGAGATTCGGATCTAGATCCCTTGGCGAAAGTCCCAAAGCCGAAGCGAGTTTTTTCGTGTTGAGCTTCGCAGGCTTGAAGATGGCTTCTTTTTGCGTCATGGTGACGCGCTGCGGCCGGCCGTCTTTGAAACGGATTTCGACGGGCAAGATGCCGGCTCCGGTTTCCTGCAAGATGTGAACGCCGCCTTCCTGCGCGGGCACGACGCCCAGCTCCGCGAGCAGAAACCACGTGCCGATGACTGGATGGCCGGCGAGCTTGAGCTCTTGCTTGCTGGTGAAAATACGCAGGCGCGCGAGGGCATCTTCGTCGGTGGGTTTCTGCACGAAGACGGTTTCCGAGAGATTCATTTCGCGGGCGATGGCGAGCATCTGGTCATCGGAGAGGCCGTCACCGTCGGTGAAGACGGCGAGGGGGTTGCCTTCGAAGCGCGTGGTGGTGCAGACGTCAAGAGTGTGAAAGCGATGTTCCATGGCTGGTGGCGAGTGGCCGCAAGAGCGAGTGAAAGGCTTAGATATGCTCGAGCTGGGCGACGGTCCTTTCGTTGGTGATGTTTCCGGTGTTCAGGGTAGATTTCGGTTCGATCAAGACGATGTGGACTTCTTCGTCGGCGACAGGGCAATGTTCGACGCCGCGCGGGACGACGATGAATTCGCCTTCGTTGATGATGGCTTCACGGTCGCGGAACTTCATGCGCAACGTGCCTTTGACGACGAAGAACATTTCGTCTTCGTTATCGTGATGGTGCCAGATGAATTCGCCTTTTAGTTTTACGGCTTTGACATGGCGGTCGTTCACTTCGCCGAGGATGCGCGGATGAGCGTAATCGGAGAAGCGGCTGAACTTGTCTTTTAGATTGACAGTGTTCATGGCGGTTCCTAGAGAGTTTGCACTATTTTGGTTACAGCTTCGAGAACGCGCTGAGTCGTTTCAAGTTTCGACGTTTCGCAATACACACGCAGAAGATTCTCTGTGCCGGAAGCGCGGATCATCACCCAACCGACATCATCGAGGTAGAGCTTGATGCCGTCCATGTCTTCGCGGCGCGTGACCTTCAGACCAAGAATGCGGTCCAGTTTCGAATCCGAAAAATGAGCGATGGCTTTTTCTTTTTGGCCGGGCTTCAGGTCGAGGTCCACGCGGCCGTAATGATATTCGCCGAATTCGGCAGTAAGCATGGCGAGCAGTTCGCCAAGGGATTTGCCGTGCCAGGCCATCAATTCCGCGAGCAGGAGCGCGGAAACGGTGGCGTCGCGTTCGGGGATATAAAGATTGGTACCGATGCCGCCGCTCTCTTCGCCGCCAATCAAAATATTTTGTTGGAGCATCAGCTCGCAGATGTATTTGAAGCCGATGGGCGTTTCATGAAGTGTGCGGCCGAATTTGGCGGCGAGTTTGTCAATGAGTTTGGTGACGGAAAATGTTTTGGCGATGTCCCCCGGCAGGTTGCGAGTCCCGGCGAGGTGCCAGACGAGCAGCGCGAAAATCTGGTGGGGATTGATGAATGTGCCGTCGCGGTCGATGGCGCCGATGCGGTCTCCATCGCCATCGGCGCACAAGCCGGCGTCGAATTTTCCCGCGAGCACGGCTTTGCTCAGTGCGTCGATGTGCGGCTCGATCGGCTCCGGGTGCACGCCGCCAAACAGTGGGTCGCGCGTGCCGCGAATTTCATCGCAGGCAACGCCGTTGCGGCGGAAAAGTTCGACAAGCAAGCCCGTGGCCGAGCCATGCATGACGTCGGAGACGAAGCGCAGCTTCGCGTCGCGAAGGCGCCGCCAATCGACCAGCCGTTCCAGCGTGTCGAGATATGGCGCGCGCGGCTCGAGCGGCTGAATCAGATTTTTCCGCGGCGGGAGTGGTGGCACATTTTCGTTCTGAACGACAGCGAGCTCTTTTTCGATTTGCGCGACAATCGAAGGCAACGCCGAGCTGCCGTAGCTCGCTTTGTACTTGATGCCATTCCATTGGTACGGATTGTGGCTCGCGGTGATCATGACGCCGCCGGCGGCTGCGCGCTGCTTCACCAGCAAGGAAACTGCAGGCGTGGGGCACGGTTTATCCGTCAGGAAAACGGGAGTGCCGCTGGCGGAAAGCACTTCGGCGACGGCGGCGGCGATGCCGTCCGACGCGAAGCGATGGTCGTAGCCGATGATGACGCCCTTGCGCGCGTCCTCACAGCGCACGACGTAACGCGCGATACTCTGCGCCACGGTGCGCGCGTTCGCGAAGGTGAAATCTTCCGCGATGATGCCGCGCCAGCCATCGGTTCCAAATTTGATCGAGGTCATAAGAAGCAGAGGGAAGTATACGCGATGCGATATGTTCGCCAAACATTCGGATTGGCCGGTTGGCGGGAGAGCGGACCGCCTTGGAAGGCGTTCCCTAGAGAAGCTTTCGGAGTTTTTGCTCTTCGAGCCATTTCACGATTTTGCCGACGTCCTGGGCGCGATCGCGCGGGCAGATGAGCAGGGCATCGGGCGTGTCCACGACGATCAGGTCGTGCACGCCGATGAGGGCGGCGATTTTTCCGGGGCAGGAGATGAGATTGCCGCTGGCGTCGAGGGCGTAGCCGGGGCTGACGAAGACGTTGCCGTCGGCGCAGTTCTTGTCCAGGAGCAGCCCGTGCACGGCGCCCCAGGAGCCGATATCGCTCCAGCCCACTTCGGCGGGAATGACGAAGACGCATGGTGCGCCTTCCGCGCGCGTGGCGGGTTCGAGGACGGCATAGTCCACGGAGATATTTTCGAGCTTCGGGTAAATGGCGCGCAGCTTGCGTTCGTAGTTGCGGCTTCCAATGGAGGAAGAGAGTTTTTCGAACGCTTCGTACGTTTTCGGCAAAAACTGTTTCAAGTTTTCGAGGAAGGTGGAAACGCGCCAGAAAAACATTCCGGCGTTCCAATGATAGTTGCCGGAAGCAACATATTCTTGCGCGAGCTTCAGTTCTGGCTTTTCCGTGAAGCGCCGAACGGCGAAAACGGGGAAGCCTTTGGTCCCGACTGATTCGCCCATGCGCTCGATGTAGCCGAATCCGGTTTCCGGCCGCGCGGGAGGAATGCCGAGCACGACCATGCGCCCGGGATGGCGAGCGACGTCGAGAGCGGCACTTACGAGCTCCCGATATTTCTGGTCCAGTTCGATGTAGTGATCGGCGGGGACGACGGCCATCAAAGCGTCGCCGCCCCCGGCATGGCGAATATGAATCGCCGCCAGTCCAATCGCCGCTGCCGTGTTGCGTCCAATTGGCTCGGTCAGCACATGCTTGCGGGCGGCAGCCGGGAGCTGCTTGCGCACGACGGCGGCTTGTTCCTTATTCGTGACCGTCCAGATGCGCTCGGCGGGAATCAGCGGCCGCAGACGTGCGACGGTCTGCTCCAGCATGGTGTTCTTGCCGACGATGTTCAAGAGTTGCTTCGGAGTGCGCATGCGGCTGCGCGGCCAGAAGCGCGTGCCTCTGCCTCCGGCGAGGATCACGGCGTGGATGCTTAGTTTTTCTTTGCGCATTCTTGTGCCGCCTAATCGAAAAGTACTTGTGCAAGCGCCGCTGCCGAGATTCCCTCGCGGTGAAGCGCGGTGCGCATAGATCCGATATCCGGCACCCAAGTTCGGATCAGCGAAGTAGCCGCTTCCGGGCGGACAGCAATGTGCCCTTGCGAAGCGGGCACCAGCCAGCACTCGCCGCGATGATAACGCGCCGCGCTGTCCGGCCAGGAGAAGGTCCCTGCGCCTTCCAGAATGATGATGAGTTCAAAGCGCGCGGCATCCACAGGGATTTCGCAGTTCGCGGAACACTCCCATCGCTCCGTTGCGAAGTAACGGCAAGCCGTGAGGAGTGATCTCGCTGCCTCATGCGCGGGGAGAGAGAGAGTAGTGATCTTTCCACCTGAGCGCCGGCCAAAGTTTGTCACTTCCAATGCCTTCTCGATATGCAATTCGCGGGGCTTCCCACGGCCGTCAACGCGGCCGTAATCGTAGACGCGATACGTCAGGTCTGAATACTCTTGCACTTCGCAAATGACCATCCCGGAACCAATGGTATGCGGAGTGCCGGCGGGTACGAAAATAGTGTCGCCGGCATGGACTGGAACCGCTTCGAAAAGATTCTCAAGCTCGTGCTGGACCAGGCCCTCAAGAAATTTCTCCCGGTCCACTCCCGGTTTCAGCCCAATCAGCACTTGCGCACCTGAGTTCGCGGAAACCACATACCACATCTCCGTTTTCCCTCTGCCGCCGGCGGCTTTTTCGTGCGTCGAGGCGTAGGCGTCGTCCGGGTGAACTTGAATGGAAAGTTTGTCCGTGGGGAAAATAAATTTCACCAGGAGAGGGAAGTCAGCAACCGAGGCGAGCTGCGCGCCGCGCCAGTTTGCAGGCATTTCTGTCCAGGCTTCGCCGAGTGTTTTCCCGTCATACGGCCCTGAAGCAATCCTGCAGTCCACACCCGTGAGCCACGCTTCTCCCAGCGGCTCGGTCAAATTGGATTTTTCGGGGAAAAGCGGCGCCAACGAGCGTGCGCCCCAAATTCGTGGACTGAAGATGGGCTCGATGCGTGTGGGCGTGGGCTTCACGAGATTGATTGAACTTGCATGGGCTTGAGTTTTCGGAAGAGCGGCAGCTGGGCTGCTGCTCTTCAAAATCAGGCCGCGGCTTCGGCGCGCGAGAAAAAGCGTTCGAGGCGGCGCAATCCTTCGTCGATGCGCTCGAGTGACGTCGCATACGAGAGACGCAAGTAACCTGGCGCGCCAAAGGCTTCGCCCGGCACGACCGCTACATGCGCTTTCTCCAGCAGCAGTCTCGAAATCTCCGTGCAGGACTTTGCGAGCGCTGGTCTTCCCGCGCCGCTCGAGAGATGAGCCGAGATATCCGGGAAAGCGTAGAACGCGCCGCCCGGCCATTCGCAGGTAATGCCGGGAATGGCGCGCAATCCCTCGACGATTCGCTTTCTCCGCTTGGCGTATTCCGCGAGCATCAGCGGCACAGTTTCCATTGATCCGCGCATGGCTTCGAGCGCGGCGTATTGCGCGATCGAAGTGGCGTTCGAAGTGGACTGGCTCTGCAGTTTGATAAGTGCCTGGATCAGCGCTTCCGGTCCCAAGGTGTAACCAATGCGCCAGCCGGTCATCGCAAATGTTTTCGAAACCGAACCGATAATGATGACGTTCTCTTTCGAACCAGCGGCGCTGGCGATCGAGTAGGGCTTGTGTGGTTCGTACGTGAAGTGCGAATAGCACTCATCGCCCATCAGCCAGACGTTGTGCTTCTTGCAGACTGCCAGGATGCGTTCAAACTCGTCAGGCGGAACGACACCGCCCGTGGGGTTGCTCGGTGAATTCAGAATTAGCAATTTTGTTTTTGGCGTGATGGCTTTTTCGATGGCCGCCGCCTTCACGCTAAAGCCATCTTCCGGCCGGGTTTCGACGAATACCGGTGTCCCATGCGCGTATTTCACGATGTCCGGAAAGCTCACCCAATATGGCGCGGGGATAATGACTTCGTCGCCCTGCTGCACGAGCACGCTCATTACGTTGAAAATGGAATGCTTGCCGCCGACGCTGACGGCGCATTCTTTTGCCTCACACGACGAGCCGAGCTCGCGCTTATGCCACGCGCAGATCGCTTCGCGCAGCGGCATAATTCCGCCCGTCGGCGTGTATTTCGATTTGTTTTCCTCGATCGCCTTGATCGCCGCTTTCTTGATATGCTCCGGCGTGGGAAAGTCCGGCTCGCCCGGACCAAAGTCCGCGACGTCCACTCCACGCGATTTCAGCTTGTCCGCCTCGGCGATTACCGCCGCCGTCGGCGAGATTTGTATGCGGTTGATGCGGTCCGTTAGATGCACTCTGGCTCCTCAAGCGACGTTAACAGTTTACAGTTGACGGTTCACAGTGAGGAAGGAAAGCCCGCAGGCTGAGCCGGCTGCCCTCATCTCCACTATCGCCCACAACCGCAAACCAGAAACCGGCGTATCGAAAATAAAAAAAGTCAGCGGCTACTTCAAGCACGAAACTTTTGCGCGTAGTCTCTGCTCCACAACGGGCGGCACTAGATCGGTCAAGGGCCCGCCGTGCTGCGCGATTTCCCGAACCAACTTGGAACTCAGGTAGCTGTACAGTTCTCCCGGCAGCATGAACACCGTTTCAAGGCGCGATTCGAGTTTGCGATTCATAAGCGCCATCTGCAATTCGTATTCGTAATCGGAAACGGCGCGAATGCCGCGCAGAATCACGCCGGCGTGCCGCTTCCGCGCATAGTCCACGAGCAGTCCTTCGAATACGTCCACTTCCACCGAATCCCACTGCTTCGTGACTTCGCGCAGCATCTCCACGCGTTCGGGAACGCTGAAGAGCGGCTGCTTTTCCGTGTTGCGCAGCACCGCCACGATCAACAGGTCGAACATCTTTTCGCCGCGCTCGATCAGATCGAGATGGCCATTGGTGACCGGATCGAACGAGCCGGGATAGATAGCGATCGACGTTTTCATCGTGTTTTCAAGAGCGCCACACCGAATTCGTTATTCTATCTCAGCCGCCTTTGGTAGGACAGGCATTCCTGCCTGTCCGGGTTTTGAGCGCGTGCCATCGCGGGGCCCGACAAACAAAAATGTCCGTCCTACTCGAATCCACTTCGCAGGACGCTCCAGATATGACAGTATGCGAAGGCGACTGCTACATAGCAGTCATTCTGGACTTCGTTGATGGCACGGAGGGTTGCACGAAAATGGCTCAGAAGCTCTTGTTGCAAGGACTTGGCATACTTGCTTTGGGCGTTTTGTTGAACCCGACGATGGCCGCAGCGCCACAATCCGCATTGAACCTCATGCCTGTCCCTGCAAACGTGCAGGCAGGGACCGGAAGCCTGCGCGTAGACGCGGCGTTTTCTGTAGCTCTGACCGGACACACCGAGCCGCGCCTCGACCGCTCCGTGGAGCGATTCCTGCACCAACTAGCGCTGCAAACCGCGCTCCCTATCTCCACGAAGCTCGCAACCAATCCGAAAGCCACGCTGGTCATCCAGACCGAACACGCCAGCAAGGAAATTCAAGAAGTGGGCGAAGACGAATCCTATGTCCTGGAAGTGACTGCCACCGGCGCAAAGCTCACGGCGCCGACGCCGCTCGGCACAATGCATGGCCTGCAAACGTTTCTGCAACTCGTGAATGTTGCGCCCGACGGTTTTGCCGCGCCGACGGTAACGATTCAAGACAAGCCGCGTTTCCCCTGGCGCGGTTTGATGATCGATTCCGCCCGCCATTTTACGACGCTTGACGATTTGAAACGAAACATCGACGGCATGGAAGCCGTGAAGATGAACGTTTTCCATTGGCACCTTTCCGAAAACCAGGGCTTCCGCGCGGAGAGCAAGAAATTCCCGAAGCTGCACGAATTGGGCTCCGACAACCTGTATTACACACAGGATGAAATGCGCGACCTGATCGCCTACGCGCGCGACCGCGGCATCCGCGTGGTGCCCGAATTTGATATGCCCGGGCACAGCACCGCGTGGTTTGTGGGGCATCCGGAGCTGGCCAGCGGAAAAGGCCCTTACGGAATCGAGCGGCGTTGGGGAATTTTCGATCCGGCAATGGACCCGACGAACGAGAAAGTCTACAAATTTCTCGATGAACTGATCGGAGAGATGGCCAGGATTTTCCCCGACCACTTTTTTCATATCGGTGGCGACGAGGTGAACGGCAAGGAGTGGGACGCAAATCCGCGAATTCAGGCGTTCATGAAAGAGCACAGCATCAAGAACAACGAAGCCCTGCAAGCCTATTTCAGCGGGCGCGTGCAGAAGCTGGTGACCAAGCACGGAAAAATCGTGATTGGCTGGGACGAAGTGCTCGTGCCAGGAGTGCCGAAAGATATCGTGATTCAGTCCTGGCGCGGCCAAACCTCGCTGGCCCTGGCGGCCAAGCAAGGCTATCGCGGGATTCTCTCGAACGGTTATTACTTGGATCTGGGTTGGCCGGCGGCGCGGCACTACGCGGTGGATCCCATGAGCGGCGACGCCACGAATCTTTCTCCCGAGGAAAAAGAGCGCATTCTGGGAGGCGAGTCCTGCATGTGGTCGGAGTATGTGAATCCCGAAAACATGGATTCGCGTATCTGGCCGAGAAATGCGGCCATTGCAGAACGCTTCTGGTCGCCTCAGAACGTCACCGATGTTGCTTCCATGTATGCGCGAATGGATTTCATCAGCGCGCGGCTGGAATGGCTGGGCCTCACTCACAAATCATATTCCCGCCGGATGCTCCACCGTATCGCGGGTCCAGCTTCTCCATTGGAGCTCACCGCGTTGCGTACGCTAACAGATGTCGTCGAGCCTGTTAAAGACTACACGAGAGAGCAAACCGCTCCCGCCGAGCCGACCAGTCTCACGCCGCTGAATCGCGTGGTTGACGCCATACCGCTCGAGAGCGATGCGGGCCGCCACTTCGGCGAATTGGTAGATCAATTTTTGGCCGCGTCTTGTCGCGATACAATCGCGGAGGCACGGCTCCGCGCTCAATTTATGTTATGGCGAGACAACGACGCAAATCTTCAGCCTCTGGCGCAGCGTTCGTTTCTAGTGAAGGAAGTTGCCGCCACTTCCCAGGATCTTTCCGCGCTCGGCGCGGCAGGGCTCGCCGCTCTCGACCAAATCGCGAAAGGGCAGCCCGCCTCCGATTCCTGGAGAGCGCAGCAAACTGCCTTCGTCACTCAGGCTATGAAGCCCAAAGCGCAATTGTTGCTAATCCCCGCACCGGCGGTGCAGAAGTTGATCGAAGCTGCTTCCGCCGGCGGCGCTTGCTCGACGGCCAAGTAATAGAAATCACGCTTCGCTGCCGACGCTCGGCAAAAGTTCGACAGATAGAATGTTCTAATTCGTTGCCGGCTGGTTGTGGCAGACGCCGCTGCCGGAATCGTGAAACGTCTTGCCTTCTACCGGAATGAATTCCCACGCGTACTTTCCAGGTGAGAGGGTCAGCTTCAGAACGCCATACGTGTCCCACTCTCGCAGTTCGCTATTTGGCATCGCAAAACCGAGCAGATCGTGACTGCGACCGCCGGTGCCAACGACAATTTCGCGGATCCCATGTTCCGGATCGGCACGGCCTTCCGGGTCTTGAGGTGTGAATCGCTCGTAGGAATGCTCGTGGCCCGCAAGAATCAAGTCCGCATGAGCGGCGTAGAGGTCTTCCCAGAACTGTTTCAACTCCGGATGAACGGCGTGCTTCTTGAATACCCCGCTGCTGAATAGAGCGTGATGGCCGTAGGCAAGGATGCAAGCACGAGGATGCTCCGCGAGGTCTTGCTTGAGCCATGTCTCCTGCGGCGACCCTGCTGCGCAACCGCCCAAATTCTGGACGTAGCAATTGGTATTCAAGACCACCACGTGCCAGTCGCCGAGATCGTAACTGTAGTAGCCTTTGCCGGCAGGCCCAGCCTGCGCTCCCCAATATTCGAAGTAGCCGTGCGCCGTTGGGTTGACATACTCGTGGTTGCCCAAGGCAGGCTTTGTACGGCTCTTGAACCGACCCCACGTCGCGCCATAGCAAAATTCAAAGTCGTCCGGGCTGCCGCTTTCGTAGGCCAGATCGCCCGCCGCAAAGACCGTGCCAGGAATCTCCTCGATCAGTTTAGCCGTTGCCCGCGATCCTTCCGGACTCTTGCAACTGGCAATGTCGCCGGCTCCCACGAGCACAAACGTTTGCTCTGGTGGCTGCGTCTCCGGCTTGTTCGCGATTCTAGCTTTCGAGGATGTCGGCGAGGATTGCGGCTTCATCTGAGACCGGGCCCCAGGCTGCACGCAAAGAAACACCAGCGCGAAACTCACGAATCGAGGAAACTTCCACACCTTCGCCGTGCTCGTGCATCCAATCATGCGTGCCCCCAGGGAGTTTCTAGGTTACCATGCGGCTTCTGCAGGTCATCGCGCAGCCATTCGGGGATCAAATGTTGCCGTTTACTGGACAAGAGGCCCGTTTGCCGGAAATCGGCAGCAAAATAAGACCATTCCGGTCTTACTATAAGTTGCACGAAATACAGGGGTTACGCAGCCATTGGCGAAGCCGTTGGATTGACTTGGAGGCTTTTCCGGGGTACACTCTATCTGCGACCGATTCAGTCGTATATACTGTGAGACGCTAGAAAGTCCAAAAGAACGATGTTCAAGCTTTCCAAAAAGGCCGATTACGGATTGATTGCCGTCAAGCATTTGGCCATGCACCGCGAGCAACACGCTTGTAGCGCCGGCGAAATCGCGGAAGAGTATGGTATTTCCGCGACGTTGATGGCCAAGGTGCTGCAGAAGCTGGCGCATCATTCGCTGGTGGCCGCGAAGCATGGCTCGAGCGGCGGCTACCAACTGATTAAGGATCCCGGGCAGATCAGCACGCTCGATGTGATCTCGGCCATTGACGGTCCCGTGCTAATTACGTCGTGCGTGACGAATCACGGGAACTGCGACGCCACGGAAAAGTGCTCGGTCCGCGAGCCGCTGCGCCGCGTCAACGAAAGTATTTTGGAAGTTCTGGGTTCGGTGACGATTTCGCAGTTGAGTGAAGAGCCGCACGAGCAAGCGCTCGTCGCTCTGAGGACTTAGGAGAAGAGGGAACATGGCTGTCAAGCTGCCGATTTACATGGACAATCACGCCACCACGCCGGTGGATCCGCGCGTTGTTGAGACGATGCTGCCGTATTTCACGGAGAAGTTCGGCAACGCCGCCAGCCGCAACCATTCGTTTGGCTGGGCCGGCGAAGAAGCCGTCGAATCCGCGCGCCAGCAGATTGCATCGCTGATTAACGCCACGCCGAAGGAGATTATCTTCACCAGCGGCGCCACGGAATCCGACAACCTGATGATCAAGGGTGTCGCGGAAATGTTCCGCGAAAAGGGCAACCACATTATCACCCAGGCCATCGAGCACAAAGCCGTGCTCGATACCTGTAAGAACCTCGAGAAGCACGGTTTCGAAGTGACCTATTTGCCGGTGCAGCGCGACGGCCGCGTCAGCCTGGACGATTTGAAAGCCGCGATTACGCCGAAGACGATTTTGATCACCATCATGTACGCCAACAACGAAATTGGCGTGATCAACCCGATCGCCGAAATCGGCAAGATTGCCAAGGAACATGGGATTTTCTTCGCCGTGGACGGTGTGCAGGCGGTCGGCAAGATTCCGGTGGACGTCCAGAAAGACAACATCGACCTTCTGGCCATCAGCGGCCACAAGATTTATGGACCCAAGGGCGTTGGCGCTCTTTATGTGCGCCGCCGCAATCCGCGCGTGCAGCTTTCCGCCATCATTGACGGCGGCGGTCATGAGCGCGGGATGCGCTCCGGCACGTTGAACGTGACCGGCATCGTGGGTCTCGGCAAGGCTTGCGAAATCGCTCAAAAAGAAATGCCTGAAGAAGGTGCGCGCCTCCTGGCGCTCCGCGAGCGGCTTCGCAAGGGCCTGGAAGCCAAGCTGGACGAGGTCTTCATCAACGGTTCGATGGAGCATCGTCTGCCGAACAACCTGAACATGAGCTTTGCTTATGTCGAAGGCGAATCGCTGCTCATGGGCATCAACGATATCGCGGTTTCCAGCGGTTCGGCCTGTACTTCGGCAACCCTGGAACCCAGCTACGTACTCAAAGCTTTAGGCGTGGGCGAAGACCTCGCTCACACCTCGATTCGATTTGGCCTCGGGCGCTTCAACACCCAAGAGGAAGTCGACTACGTCATCGATAAGATGGTGCAGGTCGTTACCAAGCTTCGTGAGCTGTCCCCGCTCTACGAAATGGCCAAAGAGGGAATCGATATTTCTAAAATGAAATGGCAGACCGCCTAAAAACGAAAGAGACAACATGGCAAACGAAGGTACAATTCGCATTCATCGCTCCATCGGCGGCACCGGCGCGGCTTTCCGCGTCACGTTTGTGCCCTACGGCGGAGAAGGAGAAGAGGCCGCTGTCGCCGGCGAGCGCTCTTTCCATGAGCTGCAACAGGTCCGCGCATTCTTGAAGATGCTCGGCCTCGGCGCGGAATTCATCAAAGACGCTCTCCGTCAGCTCACCGCGGGCCGCTCGGCTTCCGTGCCGAACGTTTCGCTGACGGACAAGGCTGTCAAGAGCGCGGGTTTCGGTAATCTCGTGAATCTGGCAAGGAGCAATGGCTAATGGCATACAGCGATAAAGTGGTTGAACATTACAACAATCCCCGCAACGTCGGCAGCCTCCCGAAGGAAGACCCTAATGTCGGTACGGGTCTCGTCGGCGCTCCGGAGTGCGGCGACGTCATGAAGCTGCAAATGAAGATTAATCCAGAGACGCAGATCATCGAAGAAGCCAAGTTCAAGACCTTCGGCTGCGGCTCTGCCATCGCCAGCTCCTCGCTCGCTACCGAATGGGTGAAGGGCAAGACGGTCGAAGAGGCGCTCTCGATCAAGAACACGGACATCGTGCGCGAGCTTTCGCTCCCGCCGGTCAAGATTCACTGTTCCGTGCTCGCCGAGGACGCCATCAAGGCCGCCATCGGCGACTGGAAGAAGAAGCACGGCGTGGAAGTGCCAGTCACCGAGAAGGCCGCGCACTAAGCTCTGCCTCGCGCCCTCGCCACAGTTGTCGGGAAGTGCGGGCGGCGCGGAAGCGCACGGAGGGTTTAGCACGGGCGCATGGCGGCTAAATGCTTTAGAATCAATACGTGCGAGGTACCTTGCAAGTGTTGATTCTAAATAACTTAATGGAAATTTAAGTGCTTTAGAATGAACACTTACACAAAAACGGGGGAGGGGGTCGCTGACGTCGCGACCATCCACCTGACCGAGCGTGCCGCGCAGAAGATCCGCGCGCTGCTCGAAAAGGACGGCGTTTCGCCCGAAGTGGGGGGCCTGCGCGTTGGCGTTCAAGGCGGCGGCTGCTCCGGCTTGTCCTACGCCATGAGGCTGGACACGCAAGCTCGCGATCGCGACAAGATTTTCGAGGAACACGGCGCGCGCATTTTCGTCGATCCCAAAAGTTTTCTGTATCTGAACGGCACGACGCTCGAATACGAACAGACGCTGATGCGCGAAGGATTCGTCTTCCAGAATCCCAACGCGGCGCGGAACTGCGGCTGCGGCAGCTCCTTTACGGCCTAAGCAGCACAGACTTTTAGTCTGTGCTCTTAACCTTCGACTCGATTCCGGCGGGGGAAATGCGCAGGCGAGCCTGACAAGTGGTTGGCAGCCGCACTCGCCAGCCACTTTTTTTGTGCCCTCTGGGGATTTCTGGAATAACAAAGTATGACTACCGCCCCGACATCCACGAATCCGCCCCTCGTTTGCTGGAGCTGCCACGAACGCACGCTCGGCACGCACTTCTGCTCGAGCTGCGGCAAGCTCTTGCAGCTGCCGCAGGCGGTCGACTATTTCGCGCTGTTTGAAATGCCGCGCAAGCTCTGGATCGAAATGGACGGGCTGGAGCAGAAATTCTTGCAACTCAGCTGGAAGCTGCATCCCGATAATTTCGTCAACGCCAGCGAACGGGAGCGCGAGCTCTCCCTGAAGCGCAGCTCGGAATTGAACGATGCGTATCGCACCCTTCGAGACCCCGTCGCACGCGTCGAATATTTGCTCGGCATCGAAGGCGCCCGCAAAGAAGGCGAGCATAGGCAGCAAGCGCCGCCGGAGTTGCTCGAAGAAGTATTTGAGCTGAACGAATCGCTCGACGAGTTGCGCGAGGCAAGAGCCTCAGGAGGCGATCTCGCCGCGTTGAAAACGCGCCTTGAATCCGCCGAAGAGAATTTTCAAGAAAAGCTCGGCGAAGTGGACGCACAGCTTCAGGCCACCGCGCGTGAGTGGGACGCCACACTCGACGGAGATGCCGCTACACAGAACAAGATCAAGGCGCGGCTCAATGAGTTGTTGAATCGCCGCTCCTATATTAGGAACTTGGTCACCAACGTTCAAAAAGAGTTGCTGTAGAAGCGAACTTTAGATCTTTAGACTTTTGTTTTTTCTTACTGACAACTGAAAACTGAGAACTGATCACTGAAATGGGCAGAATCGTCGGAATCGATCTAGGAACCACGAATAGCCTAGTGGCTTACACGGACAGCCAATCGGGCCAGCCGAAGTGTATCCCGGGCCCGTACGGCGACACGCTTTGCCCCTCGGTCGTGAGTCTCGATCCAGACGGCAGCATTATTGTTGGAGAAGCGGCGCGCCGCCGCTTGCTCACGCAGCCCGAGCGTACGATCTACTCCGTGAAGCGCCTGATGGGACGCGGCCCTGCGGACGTTCAGAGCGAGTTGAAGCTCTTCCCATTCCGCATCGATCCGGCGAGTAAGAACGTGATTCGCGTGATGTTGGGCGACAAAGTCTTCACGCCGCCCGAAATCTCCGCGTTCATCCTCCGCGAATTGAAAAACTGGGCCGAAGCGTATTTCGGCGAAGCCGTCGACCGCGCCGTCATCACTGTGCCGGCGTACTTCAACGACGCCCAGCGCCAGGCCACCAAAGACGCCGGCAAAATTGCCGGCCTTGAAGTTCTCCGCCTTGTCAACGAACCGACCGCGGCCGCGCTCGCGTACGGTCTTCACGAAAAGCAGCGCGGCAAAGTTGCGGTCTATGATCTCGGCGGCGGCACGTTTGATATCTCTGTGCTCAAGCTCATCTCCACGAGCGACGGCGACATTTATCAGGTTCTTTCCACCAACGGCGACACGCATCTCGGCGGCGACGACATCGACAATTTATTGCAGGCTTTTGTTCACGAACTCATCTTGCAACACGCGGAGATTGACTTCTCTCCGCACGGCGAACTCGCGCAGGAACTCCGCAAGGCGCTGATTGACGTGAAACACCAGCTTTCCAATAGCGAACGCGCGACGCTGCGTTTCAAACTTCCAAACGGTTCGGTGTTCACGCACGAATTCACGCGCGGCGAGTTGGAGGCGCTCATCCGCCCGATCGTGGCTCGCACCATGGGCCCCGTGAAGCAAGCCCTTGCCGATGCGCAGCTCGATCCCAAGGAGATTGACGAAGTCGTGCTTGTCGGCGGCACCACGCGCACGCCAATGATTCGCCGCACGGTGCAGGAATTGTTCGACCGCAGGCCGCACACCGAGTTGAATCCCGACGAAGTCGTGGCGCTCGGCGCCGCCGTGCAGGCCAATATTTTGGATCGCGGCGTGAAGAACATGCTGCTGCTGGACGTCACGCCGCTCTCGCTTGGCATTGAAACCTACGGCGGCGCCGTCGCCAAAATCATTCCGCGCAACTCCACGATTCCCGCCAGCGCGCAGGAGCTTTACACCACCGGCGTGGACAATCAGACGGGCATCGACATTCACGTACTGCAAGGCGAGCGCGAACTCGCCAAGGATTGTCGTTCGCTCGCGCGATTCACGCTGCGTGTGCCGCCCGCGTCCGCCGGTCTGCCGCGTATCGAAGTCAAATTCCTCATCGATGCCAACGGTATTCTGCAAGTTGCCGCGAAGGACATGCGCACCGGTGAAGGACATTCCATCGAAGTCCAGCCAAGTTACGGCATCAATGATTCAGAAATCGAGCGCATGCTGGAAGAGTCCATCGAATACGCGGAACAGGATTTCGCCGAACGCCAGCTGATCGAAGCGCGCACGGAATCCCAATCCATCCTGACCGCGACGGCGAAGGCGCTGGCAAATCCGCAAGTCGCCGCCTTGTCCGCCGAAGAAGGCGCGAAAATCGCGGACAGCGTTGCCGCACTGAAAGACGCAGCCGCCGGCAGCGACTACAAGCTCATTCGCAAGCGCATTGATGAACTGAATCACGCCACGGAACATCTTGCCGAATTGCTGATGGACTCAGCGATTTCAACGGCGCTCGAAGGCCGCAAGCTAGCCGAGGTCTGAAGGTCTTAGTAGCACAGGCTTTAGCCTGTGCCAACTGTTGCGGAATCTGATCGTGGTCCGTCGCAAGAGGTTGTAGCCCGGCGGATTGTAGCGGCGGCTTTATGCCGCCCTCTTTTGGGGGAAATAAAATGGGTGGAAGCAACCCGTACATCGAAGAAGTCAAATACAAGCCCGCCACGAAGAAATATAAAGTCACATTTCTTCCCAGCGGCAAAACCATCGAAGTCGATCCGGAAAAAATTCCCTACGGCCACAATGGGCTTCCGGGCAGCATCCTCGATATTTCCGAGGGCATCAAGGCCGGCCTCGATCACGCGTGCGGCGGCGTCTGCGCCTGCTCGACGTGCCACGTCATCGTGCGCCAAGGCCTGGAGTCCTGCAACGAAGCCACCGACGCCGAACTCGATGAACTCGATGAAGCGCCCGGCATCACGCCGAAGTCGCGCCTCGGCTGTCAGACCGTTCCCGATGGCACGACCGATATCGTCGTGGAAATCCCTGAGTGGAACAAAAACTATGCGAAGGAACTGGATCACTGAGTGTATTCAGTCGTCAGTTCTCAGTTTTCAGTAAGAAGGATATTTTTCGTGAGCATGTTTGAGATCTTTCTGTTTTTCTTCTACTCATAACTGAAAGCAGGTCGCAGAAGACATCCCTTAGGTTTCTTCTACTGATAACTGAAAACGAATCACTGAAACTCTTAACAGGAGCCAGACATGCCGCCGACATTCGGTTGGGACAATCTCGAAGACATTGCCATCGCGCTGACCGACAAGTTCCCGGACACCGATCCGCTAACCGTGCGTTTCACCGACATGCACAAATGGATCACCGAACTCCCCGGTTTTTCCGGTGACTCCGCAGCCTCCAACGAATCCAAGCTCGAAGCCATCCAGATGGCCTGGCACGAAGAATTCCAGGAACGCCAGGGCTAAAGCGTAAGAGATTTGCACCGTGCAATTCAGTTCCGACCGCTTGTGACAACTCTGGTTTTCTCGTATTCTAATAACGTCGTTTCCGCATCCACTGTGGCGCTATGGTGCAACGGTTAGCACGTAGCCCTTTCAAGGCTAAAATACGGGTTCGATTCCCGTTAGCGCTACCAATTTACTTGAATCTTTTCTGGCTGAAGCTGGACGCCAGTTGACCAGCCCGGACCTCCTGCTATTATCGGTTCCCCGGCAGAAACTCTATTTACGCTTTATTCGAGGAGTCGTTCTGAGTTACGCCGAAAAGCATCTCATCGCAGGCGAAACCGTGGAGTATGAGACCCGGCTGCACTGGATCGTCATACTCGGGCATCTTTTGGCGACGGCGGTGCTTGAATTCTTCGCTTTAACCTTTCTCCTTGGGGCGCTTTCAAGTTGGAAAGGAGTTGACGTTGCGCCTCCGCGCGGTGCCCTTTATTTCGGCGCGCTTGTTTGTTTTGGCGCCGGAGCAATTGTTTTCACCATCGGGTTGCTGAGGCGCAACGCCACGGAGATGGTGGTCACGAATAAAAGAGTCATCGTGAAGACCGGCCTCGCTGATCGCCGCACCATCGAGCTGCTCTTATCGAGAATCGAAAGCATCGCCGTCGAAGAGCCGGCGCTGGGAAGAGTTCTAGGCTATGGGACCGTCATCGTCAGGGGCACCGGCGGAACGCCGGAAGTTTTTCCGCAGATTGCCCGGCCCCTGGAATTCCGCGAGCAAGTCCAGCGCCAGATCGCCGGCGAACCAAAACCCTCTTGAGCGATTTCCACAATCGTGAAACGGGTTGGATAAGACAGAAAGCGGAGAGTAGAATCGAGCCGCGCAAGATAGTCAGAACTCAGGTGCTCCTCGACAAGGAGAATTTCGAGAATGGCAAACCCGATGAGAACTTCCAATCCGGCGCTGAACGAAAAAGCGTTCCAAGGGCAAGTCGCTACCGGCGAAGTGATGACGCTGCAAGGCACCGTCAACAAGACGGGCTTGCTGCTGCTTTGTGTGGTGGCCACTGCCGCGTGGACCTGGGGCATGGCCCACTCGGACACGCCGGGGGCCGCGATCCCGTGGATGATTGGGGGCGCGATTGGCGGATTCGTCGTTGCGCTGGTCACTATTTTCAAGAAGCAATGGTCGCCGCTGACCGCGCCCATTTACGCGCTGCTCGAAGGCCTTGTTCTTGGCGGCATCTCTGCCCTCTTTGAAAAAACTTATCCTGGCGTTGCCATTCAGGCGATTGGGCTCACATTCGGAACGCTGTTCGTCATGCTTCTGGCTTACAAGAGCGGAATGATTCGCGCCACGCAAGGTTTCAAGATCGGCGTCATTGCGGCCACCGGCGGGATCGCCATTTTTTACCTGATCGAGATGGTTCTGGGAGTCTTTTTTCACATCCAGGTTCCGGCAATCAACGGCAGCGGACCTTGGGGCATTGCGTTCAGCTTGTTTGTGGTGATCATCGCCGCGCTGAACTTGGTGCTGGATTTCGACATGATCGAAACGGGCGTTCAAAATGGCGCGCCAAAATACATGGAGTGGTATGGCGCGTTCGGTTTGATGGTCACGCTCATCTGGCTTTATCTTGAAATCCTGCGCCTGCTCGGCAAAGCGCGCCGCCGCTAGCAATCGAACGGTCGGGAGCGAATTGAAATAACTCAGAAGGTAAGTTTCAAGCGCGCCGAAACACTTCGCGGCGCCGCAATGGCCGTTCCGGAAAACAAGCTCGCAAAATTAATCACGTTCACCCGGTCGGTCAGGTTCGCGGACTGAATTTCGAATTTGGCGCTGCGCTGTTCGTGGTGATACAGCTCCATGCCGGCGGCGGCGTCCAGCGAGAAATTCGGCCGCACGCGCTGCAGATTGAAATTCACGCGGTCCAGAATCGCCGCGCCGTACTGTGCCAGCAGAAAATTCGTATCCGGGTTACTGCCCAAGTCTGCCGGCAGCCCGCTGCCAAATTCTGTTCCCAGCGCCAGCCAAACGCGTTTGTCCGCTTGAAATCGCACGCGCGCTCGCAACGTGTTGCGCTGGTCCTGGGAAATCGCAAATTTGCTCGTATCCGTCAGACCAGTAGCGTCGCTGCCAAGAAATAGCCCGCCGGTGATCGGCCCTTGCGCAATGCCGGACTGATTCGCATAGCTCAGATATCCGGAAAAGCGGCCCCACTGCGGCACTTCGACGCGGACTTCCTCGCCGAAAATGCGCGCCTTGGCAAACGCAATGGGGAAGCTTATTCCGGTATCCAGCAGCACATCGTCATCGGAATAATTGTGAAAATCGCGGCGGAATACGTTGGCATCAAGCCGCCATTTTCCGAGGAAGGCCTTGGTGAAGCCGCCTTCGTAATAATTCGCTCTCGCTGGCTGGACCGGCAGCCGCACGACGATTGGATCAATCGAATCGAGCTGCGGTGAACTCGCGAGCAATAGGTTTTCCATTGCCGGCGTCTGAAACACACGGTCATACGACGCATGCAAGAGTAAATTCAGCGCCGGCACGTACCGCGACACGCCAACGCGCGGGCTCCACGCCGAGTCGTGCACCACAAATCCGTAGTGGTCGAAGCGCAGCCCGGCGCTGACGTTCCAATTGTCCCGGTGCCACTGGTCCTGCGCGTACGCCGATGGCTCAATGTCCCACTTACGGGCCGCGAATTGAAACGGCGTCTGTGTTCCTGGATCGAACTGCGTTGGATCCGTAATCGTGTACTGGAGTGCTTCATGCACCGAACTGAAAATGCTGTCCCCGCCGGCTTTCCAGTCGTGGTGGCCTTTGTGTCCCGCGATGTCGCCGCGGATATAACCCTCTCTGTACCCGCGATCCTGCGAAACGATGACGGGCGTCGAGAACGGATTCGAAGTCAGCGTCGCACTCGCATCACGAACGCTCCCGGAAAAGCTCAGGAACAAGCTGGGAGAAATCGTGTGCTGAAAGAAAATCTGTCCGCTGGTTTCGCGATTGGCGATGTCCTGCCGTTGCGGCATCGGCGTTTGCTGCTCTTGCACCAGCTCGTTCGGCACAAGAAAACGCATGTCGTTATGCGTGATCGAAATGTGCAAGCGGTCGCGATCCGAGAAATTCCGCTCATACGAACCGGCAAATCCGCCGCCGTTCCCGCGATTCGTGTAGTTGGCGAGCACGGGCGGATCCAAATAGCGGTCCGTGTGAAATCCATCACCGCTTAGCGTGAATCGATCCTTGCCGGCCGCGTAGGAAATCCCCGCGGAGCCTCCCGCTGTCGCAAAGCTCCCGCCATCGGCGTCGAAATATCCATGCAAGCCCGAGGGCGCATCTTTTTCCGTCGTGACTTCGATCACGCCGCCCAGCTTGCGCCCGTATTCCGCCGGAAAATTTGCCGTCATCACGCGCAAGGACTCCACGTCATCTGCATCGAACGAGGGAGCAAACGCGGGCGAACGATTCTCCGTCAGCGGCAATCCATCGAAAACATATTGCACATCGTACTCGGAGCCGCGCGGATGCAGAATGCCATTCGCTTCGTACAGCCATCCAGGTTGTGCGTTCACCAGATCGGCGAGATCGCGCCCCGGCTGCGCGGAGAGCTGTTCTTCGATGCCTTGATTTCCCACCGCATAAACCGTGCCCGTCCGGCTGGGGTCCACCAGCGTCGCGGAGTCGTTTACTTCTACCTTTGTCGCCACCGGCGCCACGCCCAGCGTGACCGAAACGCTGACCGGAACCTCCGAGCGGATCTCGACCAGCTCGCTCCACGCCGCAAATCCATCCGCATGCAGACTCAGCCGGTAAATGCCAAACGGAAGATCCTGCGCAACGAACCGCCCATCCGCCCCGGTAACAAATGTTCTTCGAAACTGATTTGCCCTGCTGACCAGTTCGCCCCCGGGCGACACGGTCGCTCCGTTCGAATCATGCACGTCCAGCCGAAGCTCCCCTCGCACGCGTTGCGCCCGCGCGCTCGGCACGCCCAAAACGAAAAGCGCCCCGATTCCAATCCATCGCGATGTTTTTCGTGAAAACATTCTATCGATTCGAACCGTCCGTCCCTGCAACCGAAGCCATCGCCGGCTCAATCAAATGGTCGCATTCCGAAACGCACTGTGCCCCGATCAGCATCATTTCACGTTAACACGAGCGGCGACTCGCTCCGTGTTCCTGTCTCGCGGCTAGCCCGCAAACTGGTAACACGCCTCCGTTGAGATTCCGGAACCAGCCAGGCATTTTTGTCTGTAGCGATCTGGTACCGCCCAAGTTTGTTTTACTAGAAACTCGTCAAAGCCTGGTGCGAAAATATAGATCCGGCTCTCGGCGATCGAGTGGCTTGAGGAATTGTGATGCCCCCACGGCCCGCAGGAAAACAAGAGAGGAATCTGGCAGGGCCTAAGAATATCTCCATTGTTTCTTCCGCGGCTGTCATGGGCTCGCGTATTCTTCCCTCTGAAGAGATCGACCGCGCGTTTGGCATGTCCATTGGCAAGTTGCGCAGCCGTGCCGGCATTGAATCTGTCGCCTACGCCGACGATGCTGAAAACGAACTTGTGCTCGGCGCTGAAGCCGCGCAGGCCGCTTTGCGAGCCGCCTCCTGCGGCGCGCAGCAGGTGGACTGGATCGTCGCCACCAGCGAGACGCACCACGATTACCCTTCGCTCTCGGCTCAGCTGCATTCGCGCCTGCTCGTTCGCGAAACTTGCGGCGCACTCGATGTCGGAGGCGCGTGCCTGGGACTGCTCAATGCCTTGGCAGTCGCGCACTCGCTCATTGGGTCCGGCCAAGCTCAGACCGTCGCTGTCGTTACCGCCGACGTCCACAGCCGCACTCTCACTCCTGGCCGTGTCGCCGGGGAATTTGGCGGACTCTTCGGCGATGGCGCCAGCGCGTTCATCCTGCGCCGCGAAGCGAATGGGAATGCAAAGGGCGGCTATCGTCTCGGCGAATTTCTTTTCGGGTGCGCCGGCCAATATGCCGCGGCCATCCAGGTCAGCGACGCAAAGGATGGTGGCCTCGCCGTGCGCTTTGACGGCGAAGCCCTCTCTCGCGCCGCCATCACTCGCATGGAAAAAGTTCTCACGGCCGTGGAGTTGCGCAGCGGCATATCGCGCGCGGACGTGGGAGGGTTCGCAACGCACCAGCCAAATCCGCGACTCGTGACCCTGCTCGCAAAACAGTGCGGCGTCTCTCCAGCTACGTTTCCGCCCATCGCGAAAACCTCAGGAAATCTCGGCTCGTCCACGTGCGGCGCGGCTCTGCACGCGGCGCTACAAGCCGCGGCGAAGCGCGCGCGCGGCGAACGCCAGCCCATTTTCCTGGCCTCGCTTGGCCCAGGGCTTCTGTTCGGCGGAGGCTGGCTGACACCCCACGAGTGAACTGTAAGTGCTGCTCCCCAATCCTTATTAGAAGCCAAACTCCAAGCGCCAAACGCTAGAGCTGATTTCAAGAACAAGTTAGCTTGCCTCGCGCCGGAGTCCTGTAGATTTCAAGACAAGTTCCTGCACGAGCTGCTATGAAATAAAAACTGAAAACTCTTTCCTCAAGGTCCCGGCACTGTTCGTGTCGTAAAGCTCGTATTCGCCGCCGGCACCACGCACGCCTGCAGCGGAGGCCATCCCGGATCGGTTGTGGCATTGCGGCAAAGCGAATCGATCGCGTCACTGACCTGCGAAGGATCCACCGCTCCATTCAGGGTTCCGCGTAAACCGTATAGCTATGTCCCACAGCCAAGGCATCGATTTCATACGTGCCATCAAATTGCGCGGGGCCCGGAGCCGTGCAGCTCCACCCTCCCATCGTCGCGCCCATCACCGCTCCGCTCGCTTCGTCCATCGCGACAACATGCGTGCCGAAAACGCCCGTCACGCCCGGCGGCGAAGCGGGCAGCGCCAGCGGGTTCGCGGGAAAGATTTGTCCGCGGATCGCTCCTTGATGCAAGGTGTCTGCCGGATTGGGATAAAGCACTCGCAAGCCCGTGCGGTCGTCATCTCCCAGCGGCGCATCAGGCTGCTGTATTGTCGGTCTTAGGCCGCTGAAGGTCCCCGGCGCAGGAGCAAACGGAAACATCATCGCGCTCCAAACCGCCGAATGGCTGAAGCCCAGCGAATGCCCCAACTCGTGCGTCAGGACGGATTCGAGATCATAGGCCGTCGGATTCGATGGCAGGGCCTGCGGCGTAGCAAACGCGACTTGCGAACCGCTTGGGTTGAAATAAATGTCAGCGTCAAGAATTTGCCCCACTGTTGTTGCCGCCGGACTGCTGCCCACCTGCAAGCCGATGCGATCCGTTACAATCACGCGCGTAAACGCCAGCACTCCCGGCGTGAACGCCGCGTCCGCCTGATCGAAGCAAATGCTATCCACGCCATCGGAGCCGCAGGCGTTCTGTGTCGTGGTCTGCGTCAGGGGCGCAAACGTTGCCGCTGCCAGCGCAGTTCCCGTGACTCCCATCCACACCGCCATCGATTGTGCAATCACCTGCTGTATTTCCGTGAGTTGCCCGCTCGCCGTCTGATTCTGCGTCACGATCGTCACTGGATTTGTATTTAGCACGGTGCTCCATCGAAACGCGATGCTTCCCGCCGGTGAAAGTTGGTGGGCCTTCACCGGGCAGGACGACCCGCCCGAAATTGACGCTGGCTGCCGCACGTCCGGCACAATCATGTCGAAGGAATACGCCTGCGCGAGGGGAGCGAACCACACTCCATAAAATCCCGCGAGCACGCAGGCGAGAATTCTCTTGCTTCGTGCTTTCATCAGTGTGTCCTTTCTTCTCTCAGTCCCAACTACGCTGCTCGATTCCACTGTTCCGTTTTTTCCTAGACTGGAATCAAATCCCGCGCGTCCGCCTCACCAGCCTTCACGGCGCATTTCGCTCCAAAGCCTTGCGTAGTTTCAATTGAAAAATCGCAATTGGCAGATTGCGAATTCCGCCATGCCGGAACTGGCGTGTTCGCAAGTCAAACATCGGACTCGCCGCCGAATCCTGCGTCACAGTTTCCAATCCAGTCCGCGCATCGCGCGCGATGCGAAACGTTCCCTGTGTCCAGCCCAGCACGCGGTACGGCTCGCCATTGCGCGTCCAAAGGAATACGTAGGCTTCCTCGCCTGCCCGAAACGATGGCACATCCTCGATTCGCGAATGCAGATTTCCAACGCGCCCGCCTAGCATCTTCACGCTCACGAAGCCTGGCAACGAACCCTTGTTTTGCTCGACGACCTCAAAGCGCGTCTCCGTCCAAATCTCGCCGTTTTCCCAACGGCTTTCCGCGCCGAGGCAGCGCACGCGCGCTACCGCCGTCGCCTGCTGCACCAACTCCTCGAACTGCATGCGTGCCAGCGTGGTCGCGTTCGCGACGCCTACGAGCAGCGCCAGCCCCGCCAAAAACAAAATCCACAAAAATCGCCGCCGTTGAACATAACTCATTTCACTCGACCTCCAGGGCGCCGCTCGCCGCGGTCTTGTCAAGATTGGTGTTCTGAATGAACAGAGTTCGCGCGCCAGGCGCAGTGGTTGCGGGGATTTGCAGCGTCAGGTGAATGATTCCGAGTCCCGCCGGTTGTTTGGAGATCACCGTGATATCTCCCGGCCCGGAGACCGTGTACGTCATGCTGGTATCGAAGCCGCTCTCGGAAAAAAGACAAATGTCTGCGGTTGATGTGCCGCTTGCGGGCCGCACCAGCGGGATGGGATTACCTCCAAGCGCGCACGAATTGTTGGCCGCGGAGAACGCGCCCAGCGCGGCGACATCGAGATCCACATCGTTACCGGGGACAGAGACTCCCGCGGTCGTGGGATCCACCACGACAATATTTTCCCCAGTGGCGGTGGGAGCGGAACTGCTCAGCGCAATGACTGCGTCGGAGGCGTTCGGCGCGGCGACGACAAGCGACACCACATTCGATGCCGTGCCCGATGGATTTTGAATCTGGACGGATACGCTGCCTGCAACGGCGACATCTGTTGCCGTGACTGGCGCAGTGCACTCCAGCGCGGAAGTACACGTGGTTGTGCGCGCGGTGCCTGCAATTACCAGCGTCGATCCCGGCCCCGGACTGGAGGCAGCGAAGCCGCTCCCGTCCACCTGCAGCGTCAAGCCTTGCGCCGCCCCTGCGTAGACGCTCGAAGGATGTAACGTGAGGATGTTCGCGCTCGTGGAAATTGTGACGTTGGCGATGCCCGACTGCGATGTGTCGTCGGAGCTGATTGCCATGACCTGAACGGCATCTGGCGTCGGTGGAATGCTAGGCGCGGTGTAGGTTCCTAACGCGTTGATCGCTCCGCAAGCACCTGCTGTCGAGCAAGCGGTGCCCTGGATCTGCCACACCACGTTTTGATTGCTGGTTCCCAAAACCGAAGCCGTGAATCCTTGCACTGCCTGCGGCGCAAGCGTGACGCTTCCCGGGAGGACCGACACGAGCACGTGATTGATCACGGTGATTTGCGCGCTCGCGCTTTTCGTCGCATCGGCCGTGCTCGTCAGGGTTACGGTCACGGGATCCGGGGAAGGAACGGCGCCGGGTGCAATGTAATCTGCTTGGAGCACCGCGCCGTTCGTCACCGTCTGGCACGGATTCGAGCCGACAACGCAGATCTGCCCGAGACTGGCGCTGCCTCCCGCGACGCCATTCACGCTCCAAGTCACGCCCGTATTCGAAGTTCCGTTGACTTGCGCCGTGATCGTTACGCGATGATTTGACTTCATTTGTCTTCCCTTCAATAATCCGCCCATGCCTCGCCCCGATGCCGTTCGCCGCATCAAGAGCTACTCCGCGGAGAATGGCTACGTGTATCAATATTATTTCTTCGAAGGGAATCGCTCCGAACGCGCCGGCCATCCCGGCGGTGAATTCACGTACATGATCACTGCGGACCGCAAAACCTCCTTCCCCTTCAAGATTTTTGTCCATCAATCTGCCCTCGAAGCCTGGGCAAAACAGAATGGCCGAACTCTAAACAGCAGCGAAGAGTACGCCGTCGCCAAGATGCGCCTCTTCCAGGCCTTTGATGAAGGCTCCGTCCAGGCTCCGCCCGCGGGCCAGAAGCCCGTGGAAGTCCTGGTGGACGAATCCAACCTCGAAAACTACCTAGGGCAATTGGGCATCTAGTCCTGCAGTCTCTTCAAGGCACTTTTTACTGAACCAAATCCGGGACTGCGGCGTCTGGTAGATGAATGGGGAGTGCGGAACTCCGATGCCCGCGCGGGAAGTCGAGTGCTTTGCACTCGTCAGGAAAGAAGAGGGCTTGGGCTCGTCAGAGAAGAAGAGTGCTCGGCACTCGCACAGGACAACGAATGCAGGAGCTGGTTCTGATCCAGCCAAGCGGCACGGCGCACGATGAATTAGCGCGAGAGGCAGCCCAAGCTGTCGCGCGGCGTGAATTCGAAGAGCGCCTCGCCGAGTGTGGCCCGCTCGCCTACCGCGTGGCTCGCGGTGTTCTGCGCAACACGGCCGACGCTGAGGATGTCGCTCAGGAGGCGCTCCTGCGCGCCTATCGCCGCTTCGATCGTCTTCGCGACCGAACCCGCTTTCGCGGATGGCTCGTTCGAATCGCGTTTCGAATCGCGCTGGACCGTCTGCGCTCGGCCAAGCGCCGCGAGCAGCGAGACACGCTCTGGTCGGAGCCGGCTCACCAGCCGCGCGTGGCGACCGCTGAAGACCTTGCGGCGTCCACCGAATTTCAGGAGCATCTCGAACGCGCCCTCGCAGAGCTCCCGGAAAAGTTTCGAATCGTGCTTTTACTTGCGGCCATGGAAGAGCACACGATTGAAGAAGTCGCGACGCTGCTCGGCATTCCCGTCGGCACCGTGAAATCGAGATTGTTTTTCGGAAAGAAGCAGTTAGCGGAGAAGTTGCGATGCCATGTGAAAACTACAAAGACGTCTTGATCGAAGCCGCCGCTTCCGGCGCCGAACCACAAACGGAATTGCGCACGCATCTTGCCGCATGCGCCCCTTGCCGCACGGCCTTCGCGGAAGAACAAGCTCTCTTCGCCTCCATCGATGCTGGTCTTCGGCAATCCGTCAGCGCCGAGGTGCCCGCATCGCTCCTCCCGCGCGTCCGCGCCCGTATTTCCGAAGAAGCTCTTCCCCGTCGCAGCTGGTTCACCAACTGGCTCACTGTGGCCACCGCCGCCGCAATCATTGCCGGGTTTTTTGTCACGCGCGTTGTCTGGCGCTTGAACCTCAGGCCGAATCCTCCGGCCAACAACGCGCAAGCAAATCCACCAACCCCGGTTCTCCCACCACCGCAAGCGCCCGTTAGAACTCCTGAGCCTTCCTCGGCAGCCAACTCACACTCGAATCCGCAAACTCTGCTGGCACGGAATTCCCAGAATCTGAGACTGCAGCCCGTTCGCAATTCGATCCCGGAAGTTCTTGTTCCACGCGACCAGGAAGTCTTGCTGACCACCTATGCCGAGCAATGGGGTCAACGTAAGCGTGGTTCGCTGCTCGCTCAAAATTCCGGCGAGACACTTCTTGCGCCGCTGGAAGTTGCGCCGATCCAAATCGCCGAGCTTGACGTCAAGCTCTTGGCGGACGAGAAATCGCAATGACATCCGCCATCGGTTTCAAATCTCGGAACACTTTTCATCCTCCAGGAGGAACGGAATGAAGAAACTTGTTTATTTGTTTTTGCTCGGTGCATTTTTCTTGCCCGCGCAGCCAATGTCCGGTCAGGACAAATCTCAAGAAAAATCACCGGAGAAGCCCAAGGCCGAGGAGCGAGCAAGGGTCTCCATCCCCGTCAAGGTTCAGATTGTGTTCACCGAACACGATGGCGACAAGAAAATCGCAAGCATGCCGTACTCTTTTGTCTCCACCGCGGGTGACAAATACGGAAGCTATGACTCGACCAGCATCCGCAGCGGTGTTCGTGTTCCGGTTGAAATTGACAGCAAGGATCAGAAAACCACCTATCTCGACGTCGGCTCGAATATCGATTGCCGCATTGTCGCTGAGGAAGATGGCCGCTTTACGCTCCATCTCGTTTTCGATCGTTCCGCAATTTATCCGGGCGGTTCCTTGACCGAAGAAAAGCTGGAAGTTTCTCGTCCCAACGGCCAGCCGCTCATCCGCTCCTTCCGAATCTCCGAACATATGCTTTTGAAGGACGGTCAGAACTCGGAAAGCATGCTTTCTACAGACCCGCTGACAGGCCACGTCTTACGTATCTCCGTCACGCTCAACGTGCTGAAGTGAAGCGCAGCGTTTCAGTCTTTCGTCACGATGGACTCGAGCGCGGGAGAAAGGTCTGCATGGAGAAACTGATAGCCGGTATTCTCTAACACTCGAGGCACGACGCGCTGGCTGGACAACAGCAGCGCGTCCGCCATTTCTCCCAGTGCCAATCGCAGGGCGAACGCCGGCGCCGGAAATAGCGCGGGGCGATGTAAGGCCTTTGCTAACACTTTCGTGAACTCCTCATTCCGGACCGGCTGCGGGACAACCACGTTCACGGGGCCTCTCACAGAAGCGTTCTCGATCGCCAATCGCAAAATTCCCACCACATCGTCGAGCATGACCCAGGACATCCACTGCTTTCCCGTCCCGAGTTTGCCCCCGGCGCCAATCTTGAACGGCAGCAGCATTTTCGCGAGCGCGCCACCCTCCCGCGCCAAAATTACTCCGAACCGCGCCAGCACCACGCGTATCCCTAGCGCCTCCGCCTTCAACGCTTCCGCTTCCCACTCGCGTGTTAGCTCTGCTAAAAAATTGCTGCCCGCTTTGCTCTCCTCCGTCAACGACTCATCGCCGCGATTCCCGTAGATTCCAATTGCCGATGCAGAAACCAAAACTCTCGGCCGCGCGTTCATTTTTCCCAACGCATTCACCAGCGCGCGCGTACTCTCAATCCGGCTCGACCGCAGCACAGCCTTGCGTTCCGCCGTCCAGCGCCCGTCGCCTATCGATGCTCCCGCAAGATTCACTACCGCGTCGGGGCCGACTCCCGCGCCCCCCAATTCCCCCGTCGCCGGGTTCCACGCCACATTGAATCCGTCTTTCGTCTCCATGGACACCGTACTTTCGGGCCGCACCAAGCGGCACACCGTATGCCCATCCCGCACCAGCGCACTCACCAGCGCCATTCCCACCAATCCCGTCGAACCACTCACCAAAATTTTCATCTGCATCCTTACAGGGGTTGTCTGGCAAACCCCGACTCACCTAACACTACTTGCACGCTACGCAACGCGCAATAAGCGGTCAAGCATTCAGAAGTTTCAAATTCTACCTATCGGGCGAAGTTCCTGAATCCTTCGCCATTCCGCATCGGCCCTGCTACAAGATTGTCAAGATCGCGCAGCCCCCGTTCGCGCTACTAGCCCAGTCACTTTGCGCGGGTTACAATTCCTCTGTGCCACCTGTTTCTCAAACCATCCGCGTCAAAGTGCTCTTCTTCGGCCGACTAAAGGAAATCGTCGGCCACGCCGAGGAATCACTGGAGTTTACCGACGCCTCTAGCATCGAGCAGCTCTTTGCCCATTTCGCCGCCCGAATTCCCGAACTAGCGAAATTCCGAACCTCCCTCGTGGCTTCCCGCAACCAGGAATTCGCCGCCTGGGAAACGCCTCTCCGTGCCGGCGACGAAGTCGCTTTTCTCCCCCCCGTGAGCGGCGGCTAGCGCAAATTCTATGTCCACGCCCCTCCACGACGACATTTACAAGTTAGTGCGCGAGCCCATCGATCTTGCCGCCTTCGTCAAACACGTCCGTGCTTCCGAGGACGGCGCCATCGTCACCTTCGACGGTTTCGTTCGCAACCAATCGCACAGCCGCCCTACGCTCTATCTCGACTATGAAGCCTACGAAACCATGGCTCTGGCCAAAATGCGCGAAATCGGCGCTCAGCTCCACGATAAATATCGCATCCATCGCCTGGCCATGGTTCACCGGCTCGGCCGCCTGGAAATCGGCGAAACCAGCGTTTTTATCGCCATTAGCGCGCCGCATCGCGCCGCCGCGTTCGATGCCTGCCGCTTCGCCATTGACACCCTCAAACGCACCGTGCCCATCTGGAAGAAGGAGTATTTCGAAGACGGCGCCGTCTGGGCCGATGGCGAACTGCCTCCCGCACCTGCGGCGACACCCCGCGCCAAACCTGCATCTGAATAGCTAATGAGAATGACACCCCAGCGCTCCCGACCCGCATTGTGCTTGTCCGTTTTCGCCCTGCTCTCTTGCGCCATCGCGTTTAGCCAGGACAATCCCAATCGTCCTCCCTGGGCGCAAAAATCGAAATCCAGCTCGAACACAAGCTCGAATGCCAGCACGAATTCTGCGTCGAATACCGCGCCGGCTCCCACTTCGTCCACTCCAAGTTCCTCCCCTGTCGGCGCGCCTGGCATGATCGTGCAGCCCACGCCCGCGGCTCCCAAAGAAGACGCGCAAGAGCAGCGCGGCCGCATCAAGGTAAACGTCAATCTAGTCAGCGTGCTTGTCAGTGTTCTCGACCAAAATAATCGTCCCGCCCCGGATCTTCCCATCGAAGCCTTCCAGCTATACGAGGAGGGCGTCCAGCAAAAGATCGAAGTCTTCGAGTCCGAGACGTCCCAGCCGCTCGATCTCGCGCTGATGATCGACGCCAGCCTTAGCGCCCACAAGGAAATTGCTTTCGAGCGCGAAGCCGCGGCACACTTTATCCGCCAGGTTCTTCGCCCCGGCGATCGCCTCTCCGTTTTTTCATTTGACGAAACCGTCACGCAACGCGCTTCTTTCTCCGATAACGTCCCCGTTCTCCAGGAAGCGGTGCGAAAAATTCCCGACGGCGCGGGCACCTCCATCTACGACGCCGTGCTTCTCGGTTCCCGCGCGCTGGAGCGCCGAGGCGAGGACCGCCGTCGCGTCATCATCCTGGTCACCGACGCTGGCGAGACCACCAGCCGCGCCGACTTCGACGCCGCGCGCAAAGAGGCCGTCCGCTCCAACGTGCTCCTCTACACCATCGTCGTGCGCCCCGTGAAAAACGAAAGCGGCCGCAACACCGCCGGCGAACACGCGCTCGAAACCATGACCGACACCACCGGCGGCGCCATGTTCTATCCCGACACCGCCAGCGAACTGGATATCATCTTTGATCGCATTGACCGCGAGCTTCGCACCCAATACCGCCTCGGCTACTACCCCAACCCCCGCGGCCCCGCCGACACCTACCGCGCCATCGAAGTCAAAGTCCTCAGCGGTGACTACCACGCCCGCCACCGCAAGTCCTACCTCACCGGTCCTTAATAAATCCTGGCCTTCTCTTCCCGTATGAGCGCGCTAAACTTATCCCGACTGCCGCGATCGTGCCCTCTCTTACTTTTTCTTTACATCCCCGCCGAATTAGCGTATATACACTAATGTGTTCTCTTGGGACGCTAGGAAGGCCCTGAGCAACCTGAAGAAACACGGCGTGTCTTTCGAGGAAGCGGCAACCGTTTTCGGTGATCCCGAAGCCTTGGATTGGGAAGATCCCGAGCACTCTGTCGCGGAAGTACGGTCCAAGCGCTTGGGAACTTCACTCACCAGCAGAATTTTGATCGTCAATTACACAGCCAGGAGGGCGAACGATGGCAAGGAAATCATCCGCATCATCAGCGCGCGCCAAGCCACCCGCAAGGAGCGCAAAGCCTATGCCGGATAGCAGGCTTGACCTCTCCGACTTTCCCGAGTCCACCAGCGCCGAGCTCCGCCGCGCCCGCAGGGTTGGTCGCCCCGCCTCCGGAAACCCGAAGCAGCTAATCGCCATTCGCATCGCCCCGCAACTCCTCCGTCAGCTCCGCCGCATGGCGGCCAAGCAATCCAAACCCTACCAAACCCTCATCCACGAACTCCTCGAAAAATCCGCCCGCAAAGTCGCCTGACATACCGGGGCCCCATCAATCGCGTCGGGTCGCGACCGCAATCAGCCGACAATGGTAAAGTGGAAAAAGCCACAGCGTCTTATTCGGATTGATATTCCGGAAACTGGCCAATTTCTTCTATGACCAAGAGCTATCTCGACGCCGCCATCGAAATCGCCCAGGACGCCGGCAAAGTCCTGATTGAAGAGATGACGCGCCCGCTCGACCTTCATTACAAAGGCGATGAGGTGGATCTCGTCACGCAAGCCGACAAACGTTCGGAGAAGCTGATCGTCGAACGGCTGACCAAATACTTTCCCGACCACGCCATCGCCGCCGAAGAAGGCACCGGGCACGAATCCGCCTCCGAATTCCGCTGGCACGTCGATCCTCTCGACGGCACGACTAACTTCGCGCACGGCTATCCCTGCTTTTGCGTCTCGATTGCGCTCGCGCAGCGCAACGCGCTTCTTGCGGCCGTCGTTTTCAATCCTGTGCACAATGAACTGTTCACTGCCGCGCGCGGCGAAGGCGCGGCGCTCAACGGCAAGAAAATCTACGTCTCGAGTAATGCCACGCTCTCGACAAGCCTGCTGTGCACGGGTTTCCCCGTGCACAATCGCAAAGGCAATCCCAATCTTCAATACTACGGCGACTTCACGCAGCAATCGCACGGCGTGCGCCGCGACGGTTCTGCTGCACTCGACCTCGCGAGCGTTGCCGTGGGCCGCTTCGATGGTTTCTGGGAATTCGGCCTGCAAAAGTGGGACACCGCCGCAGGTGTTCTACTCATCGAAGAAGCCGGCGGCCGGGTGAGCGATTTTGCCGGCAACCCGTACCAACTCGGCGGCCCGGTCATCCTCGCCACCAACGGCCTGATCCACGAAGAGATGCGTGCCATGGCCCTGGAAATCTCTCGCCGGACCTCATCCGCTCCACCTCATTCGCCCGCAAAGCGTTGAAAAGAATTCATTTACGCCCTAATCGCAACCTTACGCCACGCTTATGATTTCCTAACGCCCGCAACGCTAGCATTTCGAGGCAACAACGAAGCATTCTGCGCCTGCCAAAGACGCAACTTAGTTCCACCAAAAATCCGTTGCCAAGCATCAGTGTTCCTAGGAGAGAAAGATGCGCTTGCTTGCTGAGAAGAAATTATCCGTTTGGCTGCTCGCAATTACTTTGCTGTGTTCCTGCGCGGTTCCCGCCACTTCCTTCGCGGACGACAAAGACACCACCAGTCCGCCGGCGAAAGCTGCGCCAGCAAAACCCGAATCGCCCGCACCGCTTACCGAGCGAGAGCGCTGGATGCTGGACCGCATGGAGCAACTCGAGAAGCGCGTCGCCGAACTCGAATCCAAGGCTAGTGCGCCCGCAGCTCCGGTCCCGGCTTCGCAGCCCGCTTCGCCGAGTCCTGATGTCGCAGTGACTGCGGCCAGTGCCACGAGCGCTCCCGCAACAACAACGGCGGTGGAACCGGGCGCAAACGTCATTCCTGTGGACAAAGCACTTGCCTCTGCCAAAGCGCAAGGCGCCGATCAGAGCAACGCGCCAGGAGCGAAGCCGGTGCCCGCGGAGCCGTTTGCGTTCGCTGATTTCACTTGGCTGAACGGCAACGCGCGCACCAAAGAATCGCCGATGGACACCAAATTCTTCACTCCGGAGATTCGAGCCGATGTCGACTACGTCTATGATTTCAACCATCCGAGTGACGACACGATCGGCGGCTCCAGCGAAGTGTTCCGCTCCAATGAAGTCCACGTGACACAGCTTGGCGTTGGCGGCGACTTCCACTTCGACAACGTCCGCGCCAGAGTGATGACGCAGTTTGGCTTGTACTCCGAAACCACTCCGCGCAATGATGCCAGCCCGGCTCGCGGGCAGTGGGACCTTGCCGACGCGTACCGCTACCTTTCCGAAGCCTACGGCGGCTACCACTTCAACGTGCTGCACGGAATCAATGTGGACGCCGGAATTTTCATGTCGTACATCGGTCTGTTCAGCTACTACAACTTCGACAACTGGGCCTATCAGCCGTCCTACGTTTCTTCGAATACACCGTGGTTTTTCAACGGTGTGCGTGTTCAAATTTTCCCCAGCGAACACCTGAAGATCGAGCCGTGGTTCGTCAATGGGTGGCAATCGTACGGGCGCTTCAATGGCCGGCCGGGATTCGGAATGCAGATCCTGTGGCGGCCGAACGGCTGGTTCTCGATTCTCGGGAATCAATACGCGTTGGGAGAAGACGCGCTGAACACTCCAGGTCGCGTGCGCTATCACACCGACGACAGTCTCGAAATTAAATACTACGATAACCAGGAGAGTTTCTTCAGCAAAGCGGCGTTTTCGCTAACCGGGGACCTGGGGTGCGAGCATGGAGGCGGTGTAAGCTGCGACACAAACTCGAAGAAGGGTCCAAAACAGGACTTCCTCGGCTTCATGTTCTACAACCGCTTCTGGTTTGACCGCGATAAGTATGGCCTGACTCTTGGCGGCGGCAAGATCAACAATCCCGGACGATATCTGGTGCTGCTGCCCCCGATCAACGGAGCGACGGCTGCTTCCGGAACACCGTACTTTACGGAGAATCCCGGCGATCCTTTCAAGGCCTGGGATGCTTCCGGTACGTTCGACTACATGCCCAGCCAGTACATTACCTTCCGCTGGGAGTTCGACCATCGGGCCGCAAATGTGCCGTATTTCTCGGGGCCGGGTGGTATTACACCAACGTCTTGCCCGACCCCGGTCCTCGGCAATAATATTTGTGGCTCGCCCGGGGCCTTCGTGCCAGGGTTCACGCCGGATCTCAAGAAAATCGAGAACCGCATTGATCTAGCGATCCTCGTGAAATTCTAACGCCTGTAGTTTCGGAGCGGAAGCACAGGAGCGAGTCATGTTCTCCGGTGCTTCCATTCAAACGGACCTGCCGGGATTCAGGAAATCACACTGAGCCGCTGCATCCATTTGTGCTGGTTGTACGGGCGCCGATGACTTCGGCAGGATCGGCGTTGCGACTCGAAGGTTGATTTGTCATCCTGAAGGCCATGATTCGCAGGCCTTCGCTGGCCGGAGCGGTTCTCCGGGGTTCGCTTGTTCTCTTTGGATTTGCTTTTTTTGGTGCGCACGCACGCGCGCAATCCTTGTTCCCAGCAGGCGACCTACGGCTCTTCTCAGATACGGAGCAAGAATGCCAGTGGCTGAACCCGCTTGGGCCGACCGCCGGGATTCTCCAGGAACCGCAGTCCACGCCGGCGGACCCGCAAAGGAAACATCCATGGAAGTATGGAGGCTTAGTTGATCTGGGCTATTTGCTGGATTTCAATCATCCTTCGAATCACATCTTCCGGAATCGCAGCACCACACCACGCGTAAATGAATTGGATTTGAACATGGCGGCGCTCTATCTCAGCAAAGATGCCTCCACCGATTCGCGCTGGGGCATGGAACTGGAGGCGCAAGCGGGCGAAGACTCCAAAGCATTCGGGTTTTCCGCCACGGCCCCGAATCTCGCCGGTGCCAATTGGTTGCGCCAGATCGGCAAAGCAGATGTTTCCTATCTCCTTCCGATCGGGAACGGGCTCACGGTGCAAGGCGGAATCTTCAGCAGCGTAATTGGCTACGATTCGCTTTACGCCAAAGACAATTTCAATTACACGAGGCCATGGGGAGCGGACAACACGCCTTACTTGATGATGGGCGTGAACGTGAGCTATCCCTTCAACAAGAAAATCACCGCGACAGCGTTTGTCATCAATAGTTATTCCCATTTGGCGCATCCCAATACTGTTCCCAGTTGGGGCGGGCAGGTCGCTTACAGCGCGACGGAGCGCTTTACTTTAAAAGAAACGACGCTCATTGGACCGCAACAGTCTGACACTGCCTTCGAATTCTGGCGCTTCTTTTCCGATACCACTGCCGAGTGGAAGCGAAACCCGCTGACGATCGCCTTCGAGTATCAAGTTGGGACAGAAGAGGTAGCTACTGGTGGGAGTCCGCGCGCGTTGTGGATGGCGGCGCAATTACCGGTTCATTGGGCCGTCCACGGCCCGTGGAGTGTGACGCTTCGTCCCGAATTTGCCTGGGACCGTGACGGGCGCTGGACCGGCTTTCCGCAGACCATCAAAGCGGTCACGAGCACGCTCGAATATCGCCACGCGTACCGCAATACCAACACGATCGTGCGGATTGAGCACCGCTACGACGATTCGCGCGGAAAAGGTGGAGGCTTTTTTTACGGTGCTCCAGTGCTGCCCGGCGTTGACGGGCTGACGCCAACCCAACAACTGCTCCTTGCCGGAGTGATCTTCACGTTTGATTCGCGCTGAACGGGACAACTCTCCGAGAGAGCGCTCATTCCCATCGGCGACAATTCCTACTTCGCGCCCCACTCTGCGTACAGCTTTGTGATTGCGGGGCCTACCGTGAAGGTATAGGCATACATTCCAACTCCTTTGAGTTTTTCCGGCACCACGTATTGATCCGCCGCGTCACTCGCAGGCACTCCGGCCTTGTGCAACTTCTCCGCCTGCTCCACAATGTCGTCGAACACTTCGCGGAACTTCGCAATCCAATCCTGGCCGCAAATCGGTCCGTGCCCCGGCACGAAGACCGTATCTTTGTCCCACGATGCAAACGTCTTCAGCGTCGTCATCCATCCGCGTACCGTCGCCTGCGAGTCGAACAGGACCGGATACGAGCTGCTGAACAACAAATCCCCGGCGTACACCACGTTTTGTTCCGGCACACGCACGAGAATGTCCGTCCCCGAATGCCCCGGATAGCTTTCCACCACCGCGGCCAACCCTCCCAGATCAATCTTCATCGGCAGCATCGCTGGATCAATCGGGTGATTCGGCAGCGCCAGCAAGTTCGCGCCGGACATCTGGTACATGTTCCCTGCGATTCCCAACCGTTCTTGCGCGTGCTTTTTTGCAAGCTCCGTTTTTGCTTCGCTCACGCGCTTTTCGAACGGCGCCAGCACCTCTGACTTCTCCTTGCCCTGCAGTGTTCCGTATTCCGTCACCATCCGGCTCGCCACTCCCGCGTGCGCCCACACAGGAATGCCATTCGCGCCGTAATACGAATTTCCCAGCGAATGATCGAAATGATAATGCGTGTCTAGCGCGCCCTTCACAGGCACCTGACTCACTAGCCGCAGCGCGTCCATCTGAAAGGCCGCTCCCGGCGGGCTGACAAAGCCTTCCAGCAACAGCGCGCTATCTTTTCCAACTAGAAAACCGCCGTTGCACATTGTTTGCAGGCCCTTCGACGGATCGGAAATTGTCGCAAACAATCCGTCTCCGACCTTCCTCACCGAAGCAAATCCCTTGTCTATGATTGGCGTCTGCGAGACTCGGGAATCGCCCGCGAATTCGGCCGCAAGCGCCGGCAATGGAACGAGTTGCGCAGCCGCGTAAAACGCTCCGAAACTTGACGCGGTGGCAATAAAACTCCGACGTGAAAAAGCGTTCGAAAGATTTCGATGGCGTTCCACTGCGTGAAATTTCTCCATGAGTCCTCCGTGGTGTCGCAACCATTGTTGAGTAACTGGTTCCGGCGCGGGGGTATTCTAGCAAAGAGCCCTTCCTTCAGTTGAACGACCTAAATATTTCTGCATCGAATCACTTATTCTGGTACTAGATGCGAATTGCTTCCCTGGCAGAAAAAAGATTTCTGCGGTTCAGAAGAACTTTCCATGGAAATTCTAACGTTTTCCTAACGCTTCGTGACCCACGCTATTCCCACGAGGTGTCCTCATGAAAAAAGTTTCGTTGACGTATCCAGGCCTGACGGCGGCCTGCTTTTGCATGCTGGTTTTCTTTTTTTCGACTGTACCCCTTCACGCCCAGTCTACGTTCGGCGACATCGTTGGCGTCGTCAAGGATCCCGGGCAGGGAGTGGTCCCTGGCGCTCAGGTGGTACTTACCAACATGGATGAACGCGCCCAGCACGTGGCAACCACGGATGCCGATGGAGCGTTCCATTTTGTAAATCTTAAGCCCGGCCATTACGCACTTATCGTTACCGCTCCGGGCTTTGCGGATTTCAAGATCACCTCTGCGCAGTTGGATGCTCGACAAACGCTGCGGTTTGATGTTGCGCTCAAATTGGCTTCTGCGTCGCAAACCATCGAGGTGGGCGGCGAGTCTGGCCCGGTGATCAATACCGAAAATGCGACCATCGGAGATACGAAGGATTTTGCGCAGATTACGAGTCTGCCTGTCAATTATCGCGGCGCCACCACGAGTCCGCTGGCCATGCTGGCCACCGTTCCCGGCGCGCAGCAAGACGCTAACGGAAACGTCTCGGTGGGCGGTGGCCTGCCCTCGCAAGTGCAGTATTCCGTGGACGGCTCCTCGACGGTGAACATTCGTCAAAACGGAGCGCTGGGAAACATGAACCCGTCGTCGGAATTGATCAGCGAATTCAAGGTGACGCAGTTCAACAACAACGCGGAGTTCTCGCAATTGGGCGATGTAACCATCAGTACAAAGAGCGGCACGGAGAAATTTCACGGAAGCGCCTTCGAATATTTTCAGAACAGCGCACTGGATGCGGCGGTCTGGGGATCGAGCATCAATGGAAGCACGGTAAAGCCGAATAAAGTGTTTCATACGTTTGGAGGGAGCCTCGGTGGCCCCGTGCTACTCCCGGGGCGGGACCGTGGCAAGGCCAAGACCTTTTTCTTTGCTGATTACGAAGGCAATCGCAAGAGAGACTCCACGCCGCTATTTTTGTTTGTTCCAACCGTGGCCATGCGGAACGGGGATTTCTCGGCTCTGGCAACCCCGTTGATGGATCCGTTCACCGGCAAGCCGTATCCCGGGAACAAAATTCCAAGCGGCAGCCAGTGCGCCAGCAGCCAGGATTGCATCAACCCCGTGGCCACCAGTCTGCTCAACTTTATTCCGGCGCCGAACATCAATGTAAGCGCGGCGAACTTTGGCTCGCAGGCCAACTATTTGCAGCAGACGCCGACGCCGAGCAACACCAATGGCTTCGACACGCGGATCGATCGTACGCTCACCTCCAAACAATCCTTGTTTGCGCGCTGGAGCTGGAAGCGGCTAACGGGACAATCGCTGACCGATTCGTATTTAGGCACACTCAATAGTTTCCTGCCGCCGGACCAGGACACGGAGAACAACAACAACCTGATCGTGTCGCACAACTACTTGATCAGCAACAACCTGGTGAACGAAGCGCGTTTCGGCGTGTCGCTGTGGCAGTTGCAGATTCACTTTCCCATCGAGGGAGCGACCGCCGTTTCCACGCTGGGATTGACGGGCCTGGACCTCAGCGATCATCCCACTGCGGGCGCCTTCCCCATTTTCAATTTCAGCGATGACCCCGGCAATTACTCGCCAATCGGGCGGGACAAGGATGGCACGACGAAATCGCAAACGATTCAGTTTGCGGACAATCTCACGTGGATCAAGGGCCGGCACACCATGAAGTTTGGCGCCGATGTTCGCCACGTCCGCTACCAGGACCTGGAAAGTTTCGGAGGCGCCGACGATTTTGGCGCGTTCACGTTTGACCAAGGCGTCTTTACGGGGAACGCGTTTGCCAATCTTCTGCTGGGCCTTCCGACAAAAACGTATGTAGCGCAATCCGGACCCGACGTGCATGCGCACACGATTCAGACGGGTTTGTATGGGCAGGACGAGTTTCGCCTGAATAACCGGCTGACGCTTTCGTTTGGGATGCGCTGGCAAGCGCTGCCGCCGTTCGTCAGCGACCTGGCGAATCTGACGGCGTTTGACGTGCGCAATGGCGGCATTATCATCCCGGTTGGGAATCAGCCGCGGGCGGGTTTCCTCGAGACCATCAATACGTGCATCGCGGGCGGCGGCATTCCCTGTGGAACGCCGACGGCGGCGGACACCGGTCTCGGCTGCGTGCCGGTAAACGCCGCACTGCCTTGCGCACCGGTGGAATTTGCGAACACCGTGGGACTCGGGCCGGGATTGCGGGAATTTTACAAAAAGAATTTTCAGCCGCGCGTCGGGTTTGCCTACCGCCCGTTCGGAAACAACCGGACCGTGCTGCGCGGAGGAGTTGGAATCTTCACGATGACCAATCTCGGCCAGCTTTCGTTCAACACGACCAACATTGACGTATCCGTTGTGCGCACGACATTCAATCCGAATCAGCAAACAGCGGCCCCGACCTATCAATTCCCGTCCGCGCGTACTCCCGATAATCCGCTGCTGATCCCCGGCACGGGCGACTTCTACCAAAACACTCTGACGAATTATCGCGATCCACAATCAGCGCAGTGGAACCTTACGGTGGAGCGCGAATTGGCGCGCGACTTGACGTTGCGCGAGAGCTACGTGGGCATGAGCTCCTACCGCATGAGCGAGACCGTGGACTTGAACCAGGTCGAGCCGAGCGCGATTTCTCCCAATCCGAATCCCAAGCCGTATCCGAACTGGGGCCGAATTCTCTCTACGGACAATGAAGGGCATGTTGGCTATCAGGGCCTGCAATCCGAGCTGAACCTGCGCGCGCGAGGCGGATTAACGTTTCAAGCGAGCCATGTGTGGGCGAAGAGCCTTGGTAATGTGGGTGGCGATGCGCCCACGACGTTCAACCCGGAGATCATCTATGGCACCCCTGTCGCCAATCGTTTCGACCTTGCGGCGGATCGCGGCAACATGTCCGCGACGCGGCGGGACCGATTTCTGCTCTCCGCGGTTTACGATCTTCCCGTCGGCAAAAACCGCAAATACTTCTCCGCGATGAATCGATTCGCCGAGGCCGTGGCCGGGGGATGGTCGATTAGCACGGTCAGCCTGTGGGAGACCGGTCCCTACCTCACGCCGATTACCAGTTCGAGCTACGATCCGGGTAACCTGAACATCTCCTATCGCGGCGCGATTCAGCGCCCGGATTGTACCGGAAACGGCAATATCGCGAATCCCGCGACCGGCAGCATGTTTAATCTTGCCGCCTTCAATCCAATTCCATCGGGTGCCGTGGGGAACTGTGGCGTGGGGATTCTGGAGGGCCCGGGGACCGCCACAATCGCCGCGGGGCTGGCTAAAAACTTCCAGATTACGGAACGGCTGCGGCTGCGATTTGAAAGCACGTTTACCAATCTGATGAATCATCCTAACTTTGCGCCGCCGCCGACGAACGTAACGGCTTCATCCTTCGGCATCGTGCAAAGCGTGCAGACGGCGGAAAACAGCGGCAACCGAACCGGGCAGCTTTCTTTGCGGCTGGATTTCTAAGCGCCGGCACAAACTAGAGCCCTCTGGCTCGCGGAGGCATCGCGCACGCCGGCCATGAATTTTGCGGCCGACGTTCGCGCGAGGCGGATGCCGTTGCGCTTCCTCGTGCAGCCCGTCGCCCAGTTTACGATTTACTCTCTCCGAGTATCGCCGGGGTTAACCCTTGGTTCACAGCCTGGATTGCTGTGTCGGAATCTCCTCTCGTAAGATTTAAAGTGGAAACTGCGCTCTTTATCCCGACAAAACGCCGACCGGAGCCGGAAAAGAGATTCAGGAGATTTCAACGCATGCGTAAATCAGCAGCCTTGCTTGTTTTGGGACTAACGATGGCCTCGCTCAGCCTCGGGCAGGAGCCTGATGATCTGGCTGTCAACCCGGAGATGCAGCGCGAGGAGATCGTCAACCTAGAAAAAGAAGCTGCCCGCGCGATTCAGTTGAACGATCCCGCCTATTTTCGCCGCGTCTACAGCGACGATTTTGCCGGCACACTCTCTCACGGTCAGCAGGTGGACAGATCCCAGTGGATTAACACCATTCAATCCCCTGAAATAAAGTACGAGTCATTCAACGCCTCCGATATAAAGGTGCGCATCTTCAAGGTATCAGCCGTGGCCACCTGTCTCTGGTCCGTACGCAGCATCATCAAGGGCCAGCGCGTCAACATCCAGATCCGCGCCATGCATGTCTACATCAACACACCCAGGGGATGGCACGTCATCGCCGGCCAGACCACCAACCTGCCTCCCGATGTCCAGCAGCCGCTGTAGCATTCGAATCACTCTCTGAACGCGCATCGCGTTGACGCTTCGCGGAGCGGATGTTACGCTCGCCCCTCGCTTTCCATACGCATGCGCGCCGTCGACCTGATCCGCAAGAAACGTGATTCCGGGGAACTCTCCCGCGAGGAAATCAATTTCCTCGTTTCCGGCTACACGCGCGGGGAAATTCCGGATTATCAGATGGCCGCGTGGCTCATGGCCGTTTGGATTCGCGGGCTGAATCGCGCCGAATTGGCGGCTCTCACTGAAGTGATGCTCTATTCCGGCGAGGTCCTTGATCATTCGGAAATCCCCGGTAAAAAAGTGGACAAGCACTCCACAGGAGGCATCGGCGACAAGACTTCTCTGATCCTGGCGCCCATCGTTGCCGCGGGAGGACTCACCGTTCCCATGATCAGTGGCCGCGGCCTTGGTCACACCGGCGGCACTCTCGATAAGCTGGAAGCCATTCCGGGCTTCAATGTGAATCTATCGCTCGAAGAATTTCGCCGCGTCCTTCGCGAGTGCGGCATGGGCTTGATCGGGCAGACTGCCGAGATTGCTCCTGCTGACAAGAAAATCTACGCGCTTCGCGATGCCACCTCGACCGTCGAAAATATCGGCCTCATCTGCGCTTCCATCATGAGCAAAAAACTGGCCGAAGGCATTGATGCCCTGGTACTCGACGTCAAAACCGGTTCCGGTGCGTTCATGAAAAAGGAAGAAGACTCGGTGCGCCTCGCCGAAGTGATGGTCGAGACCGGCAAGCGCATGGGCAAGAAAGTGGTCGCCCTCATCACGGATATGGACCAGCCGCTCGGCCGCATGGCCGGCCATTCGAACGAAGTCGTCGAGTGTATTGATGTTCTCAATGGCGGTGGCCCTGCTGATCTCCGCGAACTCAGCCTCGAGCTCTCGGCTTGGATGTTTTATCTCGGTGAAAAAACGAAAAGCGTTGCCGAAGGCCGCCTTCTCGCCGAATCCATGATCGCCAACGGCCAGGCAAAGGAAAAATTTCGGCAGGGAATTCGTTTGCAAGGCGGCGACCCGCGCGTCATTGACGAACCGCAACGCCTGTCTCAAGCGCGCCATCGTGCGGACGTTCCAAGCCTCGCCGCAGGCTTCATCACCAGAACGGATTGCGAACAATTCGGCATCGCGCTGGCCATGCTCGGCGGCGGACGCGAGAAAAAGGAAGACAAAATCGATCACGCCGTCGGCCTGGAATTCCACAAGCGCATCGGCGACCGTGTTGAAAAAGGCGAATCGCTGGCCACAATTCATTACAATAGCGGCGCCAAACTGGCCGAAGCCAGCAGCCTGATTTCCGCCAGCTATCACGTGGGAGAGAGCGCGCCGCGCGAGAAGCGCCCTCTCATCCGCCGCATTCTTGGAGCTTGATCGGACCTGTTCGAACATTGGAATCATCCGGAGGAGGGAAGAGGAATGACCGCACGCGAGTGGAATAGAAATCAGGGGAACGATATCCGATTGCAAAATGCTGCAGCCGCGTTTTCCTGGAGAACATTTTTTGCGTTCATCCTGGCGGCTTTTTGCGTTCTTTACCCGAAAGGAGCAAACGCCCAGGCACGGCGCATCGAGCTCGCTGATTTTGGCAAGGCCGTTTCGGTTTCCGATCCGCAAATTTCGCCGGACGGAAAGTCCATTGTATATGTCGCATCCCACATGAATATGGAGCAAGACCGCAACGACCGCGATCTGGTGCTCCAGGAAATCGCCACCGGAGCACGCCGCGCCTTGACCCATGATCGCAAAGACGCCGGCTCCCCCCGCTGGTCGCCCGCGGGGGACCGCATCGCCTTCCTCGCTGCTGTTGGCCCCCCGAAAGAAGAAAAGGCGCAGATTTTCGTCCTCTCCATGAGCGGCGGCGACCCTCTAAAGATTACCGACGCTCCCAATGGCGTCGAGCAATTTGCTTGGCGGCCGATCAGCGGGGATATCGCTTACGTCACCGCCGACGAGGCGGAAAACAAAAAAGACATCGAAAAGCATCTCGACGCCTTCGAAATCGGCGACAACGGTTATCTGGAAACCAAAGCTCCAATGCCATCGCACATCTGGCTGATTGCGGCCGATGGCGGAAAACCGCGCCGCCTCACCTCCGGGTCGTGGACCCTCCCGAAAGTGTTGCCCCCTAGTTCGCCTTCCTCGCCCATTTCCTTCTCGCCCGACGGAAAATTTCTTACGTTCACAAAACAAGAAGACCCGCACTCCGGCGACAGCGATGGCCGCACCGTGCAGATCCTCAACGTAGACACCGGTGAAATCCGAAAACTAACGAAGCACGAAAAGTTCGAAGGCTTCGGCCTGTTCTCGCCGGATGGCTCCCAGCTCGCCTACTGGTATCCGCGCGACGGCGATCGCGCCAACCAAAACGAAATCTTCGTGACCCCCGCGGCGGGTGGAGATGGCCAGGACGCCACCCGCGCGATCGACCGCAATATTCTTCGCGCCATTTGGATGCCGGATGGAAAGTCGCTCCTCGTTGGGGGCCACGACGGCGCGCAAGTTTCGCTCTGGCTCCAGCCGTTAAGCGGCGCTGCAAAAAAACTTCCTCTCGGTGACGTCAGTCCCTCATGGTCCTTCTGGGTAGATGCCACGGTGGGCCGCAATGGCGAAATCGCTTTCGCGGGCAGCACCCCGAATCAGCCATCGGAACTGTATTACATGGCAACGCTCAACGACACGCCCAAACGCTTGACGAACAACAATCAGGAAATCGCCGCGCTTGCGTTGGGCCAGACGGAACGTTTCGAATGGCAAGGCCCCGACAAGTTCCACGAAGACGGCGTAATCATCTACCCGCCCGGTTTTCAAAAAGACAAAAAATATCCTCTCGTCTTGATTATTCACGGTGGTCCGCGGGCCGCTACCACCACGCAGTTTAGTTTTCTCCCGCAATTTGTCGCTGCACACGATTGCGTCGTCTTCCAACCGAATTACCGCGGCAGCGAAAATCTAGGAAATGCGTACACGCGCGCCATCTGGAACGACGCCGGCGACGGCCCCGGCCGCGACGTCATGGCCGGAGTCGAAGCCCTCAAGAAACTGGGTTTCGTGGATGAAAGCAAGATCGCCGTTTCCGGCTGGTCCTACGGCGGATACATGACCACCTGGCTTATGGGCCACTACCAGATTTGGAAAGTCGCCGTGGCCGGCGCCGCCGTTACCAACATGTTTGACCAATATAATCTTGCCGATTTCAACGTCACCGAGCGCTACATCTTCAATGGCTCGCCTTACGTCGGTGACAACATGAAAGGCTACCGCGAACAATCGCCTATTACCTACGCCGCTCAGATGAAAACGCCCACGCTGATTCTTTCCGATACCGGCGATTTCCGCGTGACTATCACGCAGTCCTACGAATTATTCCATGCGCTAAAGGACAACGGCGTTCCCGTGCGATTCTTTGCGTATCCCGTGAGCGGCCATTTTCCCAATGATCCCGTTCGCCAGATGGATGTCAACCGCCGCTGGACGGAGTGGCTCGTTGAACATCTGAAGTGAAATGGAACTACGCCGCGCGCGCTATCGTTCTGTAGACAGTGTTTGCCGCCCGTAATCGGGCGCACTGGGAAAAAGGAGAACGCATGGGACGATTCACGGGTCTGCTGGGCTTGCTTACGATGCTCACTCTCGCGTACCTGTTTTCAACGGATCGCAAAGCCATCCGCCTGAAAACGGTCTTGTGGGGCCTTGGCCTTCAGCTCGCCTTTGCCTTCTTCGTTCTGCGCTTCGCGATTGGCCGCGCGCTCTTCGAATACGCCGGAAGAGGTGCGAACAAGCTCTTGAGTTTTGCCTTCTTCGGCTCCGAGTTTGTATTCGGCGACCTCGGCAAAGCGAAATCGTCTCTCGGCTTCATCTTTGCCTTTCAGGTGCTTCCCACCATCATCTTCATCGCCGCTGTTTTTGCCTTTCTGTATCACATCGGCGTCATGCAGCTGATCATTCGCCTGTTCGCAATCGTCATGACGAAAGTCATGGGCGCCAGTGGCGCGGAGTCGCTCGATATTGCCGCCAGTATTTTCATGGGACAGACGGAAGCGCCGCTCACGATACGTCCGTTTCTCAACCGGCTGACGAAGTCAGAGCTGATGTGCGTGATGACTTGCGGCATGGCCCACGTTTCCGGCGGCATCATGGCCGCCTACATCGCCTACGGCGTGGAGGCCAAACACCTGCTGACCGCCGTGATCATGACCGCGCCCGGCACTTTGTTGATGGCAAAAATGCTGGTGCCGGAAACTGGGGAGCCCCTCACCGCTGGCCACGTCCAGATGCCGGAAATGGAAAAAGAGGCCAACTTCCTCGGTGCCATTTCGCGCGGCACATCCGATGGTTTACAGCTCGCGATAAATGTGGGAGCGATGCTCATTTCGTTTGTGGCGCTTGTAGCGCTGGTGAACTATCTCTTCACGGGAGTGCACAACTCACTGGCTAACCACGGAATCCAGTGGTTTCCTTCCAGCCTTCAGCAAGTCTTCGGCTGGGTTTTCGCTCCCGTCGCGTGGCTCATAGGAATTTCCTGGCATGATGCCCCCACGATTGGAAATCTGTTGGGATCGCGCATGGTGGTAAATGAACTCTACGCGTTTTCTCAGCTCGGTCCCATGAAAGGAACGCTGGATCCGCGCTCCTTCACCATCGCCACGTTTGCACTCTGCGGCTTCGCCAATTTCAGCTCCATCGGCATTCAGATCGGTGGCATCGGCGCACTCGCCCCGGACCAGCGCGGCCAACTTGCCAAATTCGGCATTCGCGCCATGCTCGCCGGCACCATGGCCAACTTGATGTCCGCTTCCATCGTCGGAATCCTTACATGAGTCGCAGAAAGACGACCAAGAAGGCGGCGGACGCGGCAACCGGCGAATTCGAACGCGCCGAGCTCGCTGCTGATTTTATTTTTTCGAAAACATCTCTCCGGCCGTCGATTGCCCTCGTTCTCGGCTCGGGCCTCGGCGCCTTCGCTGATGAATTCTCTGACGCCGTCAAGATTCCTTACGCCGAAATTCCCCACTTCCCGCGATCTACCGCCGTTGGCCACGTCGGCAATCTCGTCATCGGCAACGTGGACTCGATTCCCGTCGCTGGAATGCAAGGCCGCGTTCATCTCTACGAAGGCTATTCCGTGAAGGACGTTTCGTTTCCCATTCGCGTCTTCGCTCGCATGGGCGTGAAAGCCGTCATCCTTACCAATGCCGCCGGCGGCATCAAGCATGAATTCACCCAGGGCCGCCTCGTGGTCATCAAGGACCATATCAACTTGCAGGGCGCGAACCCGCTCTCCGGCCCCAACGACGAACGCTTCGGCCCGCGCTTTCCGGACATGACCGTCGCCTACGACCGGCGCTTCCGTGAAATCACCGTAGGCGAAGGGAACCGCCTGGGAATCGGAATGTACGAAGGCGTGTACGCAGCGGTCGCCGGCCCAAGCTATGAGACGCCTGCGGAGATTCGCTATTTGCGCGCCATTGGCGCCGACCTCGTCGGCATGTCCACCGTGCCGGAAGTGATTACCGCGCGCCATAGTGGTATTCGCGTCCTCGGTATCTCCTGCGTGACGAATGCGGCCGCCGGCATTCTTGACCAGCCGCTGAACCACATGGAAGTTCTGGAAACCGCCGAGCGCGTGAAAGGGCAGTTTATCGGCGTGCTAAAGGCCGTGATTCCCAGATTGGTAGCTGCCATCGCGTAGAATTGGTTTGTGCTTTGAAAGAGGACGAGATCGTGAGCGAGTACGAACTTCTGATTTCCGCAGCCAGGCAAGCGCGCGAAAACGCGCATGCCCCTTATTCCAACTTTCGCGTCGGCGCAGCCCTGCGCGCCACTTCCGGCAGAATCTTCGGCGGTTGCAACGTCGAAAATGCCACCTACGGCCTCACCGTTTGCGCCGAACGCATCGCCATTTTCAAAGCCATCAGCGAAGGCGAGCGCGGCTTCAACGCCATTTCCGTCGTCACTGACACCGATACTCTCACTCCCCCGTGCGGCGCCTGCCGCCAGCTCATCTGGGAATTCTGCGGCGACGTTTCCGTGATCCTCGCCAATCTCAAGGGCAAAGTGGAAGTCATCCAGATGAAGGTCCTTTTCCCGAAACCGTTTGACTCTTCTAACCTCTGAAACGCAGGACGCCATCTGTGAAAACATATCGAATTGCTCCATCGAAAATTGTCCTCATTCTTCTCGCGTCACTCGCCGGCCCGATTTGTTTCGTCTCCGTCGCCGCCGCACCAACGCCTCCAAGGATAGCCGTCGGCGTGGATCTCTTAATCACGAACGGCACGATCGTCACCATGGACGGTCAACGCCGCATTCTCGAAAACGGATACGTGACGGTGCAAGGCGACACGATCGTGGCCGTGGGCTCCGGGTATCCCAGTGTTGGGAAGGGAACTCTTATCCCAAAGCAAACGATCGACGCAAAAGGTGCATTGATCCTTCCAGGTTTCATCAACGGCCACACCCACGTGCCCATGACGCTTTTCCGCGGCCTCCACGATGACGTTACCCTTGACGACTGGCTGCGCAAGTACATCTTTCCCGCAGAAGCAAAAAATGTGACGGAAGAATTCGTGCGCTGGGGCACGCGGCTCGCCGCCGCCGAGCAGGTTCGCGCCGGCGTCACCACATTCGCGGACATGTATTATTTCGAGGACGCCGTCGCCGAGGAAACCAAGGCCGCAGGAATGCGCGGCGTTCTCGGTGAAACCTTCATTGATTTTCCCGCGCCAGACAACAAAACCAACTCCGTCGCTCTCGAATACACCGAAAAATTCCTCAAGCGCTGGCAGGGCGACCCTTTGATCCACGCCGCCCCCGCGCCTCATTCGATCTACACGTGCTCGCAGAAAACGCTCCAGGACGCGGCAGCCCTGGCGCGAAAATACCAAGCGCCCATCCTTATCCACGTCGCCGAGATGAAAAAGGAATTGGACGACAGCCGCGCACAGAACGGCATGACCCCAGTGCAGTATCTGGACAAAATCGGAATCCTCGGCCCGGACGTCGTCGCCGCGCACTGCATTTTTGTGGACGAAACCGACCGCAAAATCCTCGCACAGCGCAAAACAGGTTGCGTGCACAATCCCTCCAGCAACATGATGCTGGCCAGTGGCGTTTCTCCCGTGCCCGAATTGCGCGCCGCGGGCGTCGCCGTAGGCCTCGGCACCGACGGCCCGGCGGGAAGCAACAACGATCTCGACCTGATGGAAGAAATGGACCTGGCCGCAAAACTCGCAAAAATCACCAAGATGGACCCGCGCGCGCTCAATGCCCAAGCCGTCGTCGAAATGGCCACCATTGACGGCGCGCGCGCCCTGCACATGGAAAAAGAAATCGGCTCGCTCGAGGTCGGCAAAAAGGCGGACATCATTCTTATCGGCCTGGACGTGCCCAACGCCGTCCCGATGTACGACATCTACGCCCAACTTGCCTATGCCTTGAAGGGGAGCGATGTGGAGACCGTAATCATCGGCGGCCGCGTGGTCATGCGCGACAAAAAATTGCTAACCGTGGATGAGCCCGCCGCGATCGCCAAAGCCCGTGAGTACAAGTTCAAAATCGAAGCATCCCTGAAGTAAGAGCAGTTGCGAGGAACTGAACCCACTCATTTATTCGAAACGATCAAACCCCGCCGTTAGGAAGCCATTTTAATTTCCCGCAGCCGTCCGCTGGCCACGTCATAAACAAATCCCCGCACCGCCACCTCTTTCGGGATCCACGGATGCGTCCGCAGCTTCTCCAATTGATGCCGCACATTCTCCTCGATGTTCTGGAACGCATAAAAAAACGCCGGGGAAATCGCGGCCGTCCCCGCCCGGTTCTGAACTCTCGTCCGCAACTCTTGTTCACTCGTGTGCATCAGCCCGCAGTCTGTATGGTTGATAACCATAATCTCTTCCGTGCCCAGCAAATAGTGCGACACCACCAATGAACGCAGGCTGTCCTCCGTCACGATGCCGCCGGCATTGCGGATAATGTGCGCATCGCCCGTTTTTAGCCCCAGCGTTCGAATGGAAAGCCGCGTATCCATGCATGTCAACACGGCCAGCTTGCGCTCCGGCCGCGGTGTTAATTTCCGCAGTTCATGTGTTCGCGAATAAACTTCGTTGGCTGCCAGAACCTCGTCAATCACGCTCATGGTCCAGACAGTTTAGCAAACTCAAGGTCTTTACGTTTTAAGGTAGGCCACGCCGCAGCGGAACGTGCGTTCCTTCTCCGACCCCTCGACATACACGATTTGCCCGCGCACAAAAATATTTTGTGACCCCGGCGAGTACGGCGCCGCAACTTCAATCTCCGCTCTCACCGTGTAGTGCTTGCGACTCTTGAACCGCAGCCCGCCCCGCGAAATGTCCTCGCAAGTCACGATGTCGTCCCCAAACGCAAAACTCCGCACGCATCCCTTGAAACTCACTTTCGTACGCAGATGTTTGCGCCGGTTTTCCTGCCGCGCCGCAGGTTTGGAAGCAGCCTCCACCTCTGGTGCCACTCCCGCCGCGGGCCCCGCCGGTTCTGCCCTCTTCTCGGTCTCTACACCCACCAGCACAGCTTCCGTCTCCCCCGGCTCGCCTTCCCCAGCCTCCGGCCGCTTCCACAGCGTCGACGATCCGCACCCCTTGCAGAATCGAACGATCCCCTCGTTCACAATGTACACGTCCGATTCCAGATCGCTTTGCTGTACCACTTCGCTGGCCTTGCAACTGCAGCATTGCAAAAAAATGCGGTTTGCGTCTTTCTCCGACTGCGTTACTGGCGAAAACACAATCCCCCAGAAATCAATGTTCTGGTTGATGAACGCCACACCGTACGTGTAAACTCCCTCCACCTCCCCGAGCTGCCCCACCACGCGCACTTCCGCCTCTTTGTTCGTTTCCAGCGATCGCACGATCAGCTCTTGTTCGGGGGAAAACTTGTAACTCGAAACGATTCCCGCTCCATGGCGGCTGAGCAACACCGTTTTCGTCTGCTCCGAAAACATCTTGCCTTCCATATCGCTTCCGACCAGGAGAATAGGGATCTCCTTCGGAATACGATTACTCCGCCGCATGCCTTCTGAGGCCATTGACTTCACCCGCGCAGAGAGGGAACTCTTCCCAAAATGGTACTCGGAACCCTTCGCCTGCGTCACTGAATTTGTGGGGCCTGCATCGAAACCGCCAAGCGTGGGCATGCCCGGTTCCTGCAGCCCAGAGCACGAAAAAAGCAGAAATCGCCTGCCGCGAGCGACGGCAAGCGTAAGGGACAGATTTTTGTAGCCCGGTACGTACGAACTTGGTATAAATGCCGCCAACGGAAACGTCCGCATCATGGAACAGGAACGCCGCCTCAGCCCCCGATTCACCTTCATCGCTTCCGCGGAAGTCTTATCCGAAATCGTCGGCACTCGCACCATCGCCCGCATTAGCGACCTCAGCGCCACCGGCTGCTACGTGGACACCATCAACCCTCTGCCCCACGGCACACTCGTCAAGGTCAAAATTTTCACGGAAACAAATCATTTTGAAGCGCCAGCAACCGTCGTCTATGCCCACACCCATCTGGGCATGGGACTTATCTTTCGCGAACTCCCGCCAGACTCTCAAACGATTTTGCAGAATTGGCTTCCCTCAGAGGTATAAAGAGAGACCTGCGCGTCTGTTGACCTGTGTACCTGCCAGCACTATCCTTGCCACCTCGCGAGACTTCTGGAAGAACGGTGCCGTCATGACCAACTCTTGCACAGAGAACCGCGTTACCCGTTGGATGGGCGTCCTGATTGCCATCACCTTGCTCGCGGGAACGCGCATAGCTTTTGCCGGCAACGATGCTGCTGACGAGGCCTCGGCCACCATTCGGCCGGAAGCGATTCGCGCGGATATGCGGTTCCTTGCGGACGACTTGCTGGAGGGCCGTGGGACAGGAACGCGTGGACATGAAATTGCCGCAAAGTTCATGGCTTCGGAATTCGAAGCCATGGGCCTCGATCCAGCGGGCGACAACGGAAGTTACTTTCAAAGCGTGCCGCTGCGTGCGATAGAGCCGGATAAAGAGCGAACAATTCTGAGCCTCTGGCGAGGAGGAAAAGAGCTGGTCCTGATCTTCGGTCAGGATTTCATCAGTCTGGTGGATCCAGGTCGTACAGAAGTCTCCGTGGAAGCGCCGGTGGTTTACGTGGGGTTTGGGATAACGGCAGCCGAGCAAAGCTACGACGACTACGCGGGCATGGACGCAAAGGCGAAGATCGTGGCCTTCGTGTCTGGAGCCCCTCCGCAGTTCGAACCCACGATGCGCGCGCACTACAGTTCTGGCGCGATGAAGGCAGCAAACGCTGCGGCACACGGCGCCGTGGGAGCAATGGTGCTCGACAGCCCTGCCATGGAACAAATTCATCCCTTCAAGGAGCGCGTGAGCGACCTGGCCTTTCCCGATATGCGCTGGCTCGATACAAAGGGACAACCGAATGATTATTTTCCAGAACTTCGGGGCGCGGTGTTTCTGAGCATGGAGGCAACAGCGGGTGTGTTTCAAGGCAGCGGGAAATCTCCCGAAGAGATCTTCGCCGCAGCGAAACTAGGAAAGCCGTCGTCCATGGCCTTGCCTGTGGCTGCCAAGATAAAAACCGTATCCAAATTCCGTGACCTCCGTAGCCCCAACGTGGTGGCGCGCGTAACAGGCAGTGACCCAATACTCCGAGACGAGTACGTGGTGTACACCGCGCATTTAGACCACCTAGGAATCGGCCAGCCAGTGAACGGGGACAGAATCTATAACGGAGCTTTAGACAACGCTTCCGGGTCAGCATGTCTGCTGGAGATCGCGCGGGCTTACAGCAAGATGCAGCCGCGTCCGCGCCGCTCGATTCTTTTTGTGTCCGTAACAGCGGAGGAGGCTGGGTTACTCGGCTCAGATTATTTTGCACGTTACCCGACTGTGCCCAAAAACAGCCTTATAGCGGACATCAATATAGATGGCAATCTTGCCTTGCTATGGCCCATCGAGGACGTAATTGCACGTGGCAGCGAGCATTCGACTCTCAGCATAGCTGTGCGAGAAGCCGCCGCGCGCTTGCGTTTGGACGTGAGCCCTGACCCCTTCCGGGAATTGGTATTTTTCATTCGCAGCGATCAGTACTCCTTCGTGAAGCAGGGAATACCTTCGGTCTTCCCGAGCGCAGGCACAAAATCGAGCGACCCGAACATCAAGCCACAGCAGATCATCACGAAATGGCGGCAGACGACCTACCACAAGCCTCAGGACGATATGAACCAGCCCTTCGATTTTGAATCAGGGGCCAAATACGCGCGGTACAATTTTTTTCTAGGATATTTGGTTGCACAGAAAACCGAAAAGCCCGCATGGAATCCTGGTGATTTCTTTGGTGAGCACTACGCGAAGAAAGCAAACTGATTGTTTTCCGCTTCGACCGCAATCTCCCTGCGGATCCCCAACCTTCCTCACTTTGAGTCACAAACGGGGCGTCTGAACTCATAGAGATGGCCGGATCACACAAGGTGTCTAGGATCCCGTTGCGGGTGAATCACGCTAGTGCTTAATCGGACGCGCGTTTCGCGAAAGAGTTGGGGCGGGCAGGGTGTTCTGCGCGCGTTCGATTAAGCCGTTAGAAGGAAGCCGCCCGTGGTTGCGGCGGACGCGGGCCTTAT